>OGJK01002307.1_pt1 | contig 15025 bp, 9 predicted proteins | sample 1571961 | NCBI WGS metagenome assembly OGJK01 (sample SAMEA2582120, study PRJEB24529) | metagenome | biome: Human gut stool | place: China | collected 2011 | reverse complement strand
TTCTGGTATTCCCTTTCCGCACCGATATTTTCTTTAGTAGAGAAATCTTTCCGTCCGAATAATTTACTGTAGTACAAATAAATTCCGAACGGATTCTCCATATTTCCGTCAACCGTTTGTCTTACCAACTGATCTTCGGCCATCTGTGCCTGCTCATAATAAGGCATAGACTCCTCTTTGATCCGGGCCATTTCCTCCCGGTCCTCCCGGTCGCGGGCAGTAAAAAACAAGGCATCCAACGAATCCAGCAACCGATCGTTTCTGACAACGGCACAGGCTTTCATAAAATCCCGATACTTATCATTTAAGACAGACCCGGAAACTTCCCATACCACTCCTCCCTTCTTAACAGTTGCAGGTTTTACCTTCAGATTACCGGCCTCGGCAAATACCATTCCTCCTTGTCCGGGCCTGAATCCCAGAAAGAGCATTTGTTTTTTCGCACAATCTACCGTAAAAGTAAATTTACCCTCTTCAATTTCAGCCGAATCGATCGGATCGAACAACCCATAATAGGTATTCGTTATTTCCCCGAGATAGATCTTATTTTCCTTTATATCTCCGATTTCTCCTTCAATCCGCATGCGATTGGAATGGCATGCCCCTAACAGGCATGCTATTCCAATGATTAAGTTTATTATTTTCATCACTTTCATATATTAATCTTGTTTTTCCACCGTCGCTACCACCTCATCACAAAATCCTGCTTTGGTATAAAGTTTTTGTGCTGCAAGTCCACCGATATTATTCAATTTATAAACAGCAATTCCCCCATTCGGAGCCGGAATATTCCCGTCTTTAATGGCTATAGTCAACTGTATCATGGTAGCATTCGGATTCTCTGTCGTCGGAGCAGCTACTTCCGTACAATCTACCCCATCGATCGCATAATGCTCTTTCGTACCGTCGATAATCACTCCCTCAGAAGCCGTTTTCACATTAAAAGCATAAACTTTATCATCGCTGACATAGAAAAAGATATCCGAAATTCCTTTCGAATCCATATGCCAAGGCATGTAATTGTCTACCTCGGCCTTGTTTCCGGGTATCATCGCCGTAGCGTTGTATAATCCGGGATAGGCTGCTCCGGTTAATACCTGCTTTGACAGAGAGATAAAATCATACGTCCAGTCGTCATTAAAAATAAATTTATAGGTAATCAAAAAATATTCATTCTTATTTTTATCTCTCATCAACGCCCATACTTCATTCAGAGTCGAATTCATACTCCCTGAAAGTACCAATTCTACCCCTTCTCCCATTGCTTTGGGATCAAATTTCGAAAAATCGGAATTCGCCCCACCGATAAAACTAAAATACCCACCGCTTTGGTTGATCATAAAACGTCCGTGCAGGTTATCATAAAATAAGGGAGCGGCATAAAACGGATAGCCTGTCGGCTGTGCAACATAAAGTGCTGCCGAATAATCCTGAGGAGCCGACAAAAATACAATTTCCGGATTCCATACGGCTGTTTCCTCAAAACCATAGGCCCGCCCGTGTACTTTCCCATTCACCACCAGATAATCACTCCCCTGGTCCGTACAATAACCGTCGATCCCGATGTCTCCGGTCAGGTCTTCACCCGAAAAGAATTTCTCTTTCATATAAGCCTTCCGCACAAATAAATCGGGATCGAGATATACGCCTCCCGTATTATTTTTTGCAGTAACGACGACTGCCTTATAAGGTCTCGGGTTACGGGCATAAGGTTTGATCAGGATGATTTTTCGAGACTGCTCACTGAGTTTCTCTCCCTCATTGATTTGAGTATAGATCTTTTCGTATAGGGTGGTACCGTCTTTCTTTAACATCGTCAAGTCGTACTCTCCACCGGTTTTACATAACATCAGGGTGCCTCCTGAATATTTACCGATAGTGGTAAAACTGGATTCTTCGATCACATAAAGACCGGTTTTATTGTCGGTCACTTTAAATTTTAAAGTAGTTTTCACCCCCGGTAAAACATCCGAGATCACCACATCCAGATTTTTTTCAAAAGACAAGGTATCGGCGACCGACTGTTCTTCATTGTATTTATACCACACATAGGAAAGATCCGATTTTTCGCCGAACTTTGTCGTCACTACCGGAGTGATGGTCAATTTCCCTCCCACTTCGATCTCCTGATAATCTTTGATCCCCTCAATTTTAATCTCATCGATATCGATATCTCCGTATCTGGATTCATCATCCACACAAGAGAACAGGATCAACAAAAATAATATTCCTATATATTTCAATTTTTTCATAGCTATCTTCTTTTTTAATTAACAACCCATAGACTAAGGTACATTCCATCCTTGCATCACTTTACCGGTTTCATCCCTGATTTCACTCCCGGTAATGATCTTATACAGTTTTCTGGCATAGGGAGTGTAATAATCTTCCTCGTAATAAATGCCATAATTACCGTTTCCACTACCATAGGTATCTTCCCAAAAATCATGTCCGGTCATTTCGATGATCATCATATGCTTTTTTTGGGAATATTCGCCGAATAATTTCTTAAACGCAGTCATATCTCCATAATAGCCTTCTCCCTCAGGCTTTTTCAACATATCGGCAATGAGCAGACGAATCTCGGACTTATCGGCATAGGCCACACCCAGATCACCGGTAGCAACCAGCCTCAACGTAAGAGTCACCGGTTTCTGTTTAATAGCCGCATCCCCTTTAATCAACCGCACAGGCATTTTATAAATAAATTCTCCGGCCGGGAACTCATAGAATTCAGGAAGTTTTTCATAATGTATACCTTCTTTGGCATCCGTTCTCTCCCCGACCACCTCGACTTTAAATTTCTGCGGCTTGGTCAATACATTTCCCAACATCTTCACATCTACGGTCGTCTCCAGAATCTGATCGGCCATCAGCAAGGAAACATACAGACTATCCCGGGTATCTGTCACAATGGAATAATAGATATCGTGCATATGCTCATCGTATACCATCCGTTCATTCTCACTACATGCTAACAGGATCACTGAAGCAAGAAGAAAAAATATCTTTTTCATAACGCTTAATTTTTAATATTCCCAAAATCGATTTCTACTGTCGGAATAGGCAAATTATACACCGCATTCACATCTTGATGAGCGATATTATTTTCAGCCCCGATAGTTTCCATTGCTTTCCGTTTATAATAGAAGAACATTTGTCCCTCACCTATAAATTCCCGGCGATATTCCTGAAAGATATAACCGGCTAAATCATCGGTCGGCGCAATACTGCTTAATCCCCGGTGATTTCTCAATTTATTGAGATAATCATAGGCAGCCTTCCCTTGAGCACATTCGGCAGCTATCAGATACAATTCGGAAATTTTAAACATCGGAATATAGTTTACTCCGGTATATTTCTTCAATACGAACGAACTACCGTCGGAATACGGGGTAATCCAATAATTTCTGAACTCATTATCCAGTCCGGAACCATTGAAAATATTCGTTTTTCCTTTTGAAGACATCGTCAATATATTAGAAGTAGAAGAAAAACTCTCGGTAAAATAAATATCGCTATTGTCTTTCAATTTCTGCACATCCAATGTGAAAATCAACTCTTTATTGAACATCGGATCGGAAGTAGTAGCAGCACTATTGGCCAATTCATAAGAAGCAGGACTTTCTCCGCCGGCTTCACCGATAATTTCCTTTGCTTCTTTCAAAGCCGCCTCTTTATCGTTTCCCCAAAGATATACCCGGGCTAAAAGTGCTGTCACCGCATAATAATTCATTCTTTGTTTCCGGTTATACAACGGATCGGAAGTATCGGAAAATTTAAATTCTTCTTTCCCTTTCATCAACTGTTTTGCAGCCAACAAATCCGTTTCTATTTTTTTCAAAACCTCTTTCACCGTCAACTGGGACTGGGCGATATTCGTAAAAACATCTATATAAGGAATAGCCAATGCGTCCAATCCTTTATTATTATTCATCGCAGCCGAAGGAGCGAATAAACGGAGTATATCGAAATGCAGAAAAGCCCGCAAAGCCAGAAATTCTCCTTTATACACATCATGTACCTCGGGTGAAGTAAAAACCCCTTTATTTTCGTCGATGAACAACATGGCCTGATTGATATTGGCTACAGCAGAAAAATGATTACTCCAAATAGAGCTAATGCGACTTTCCTCTGTTTTCTCGGTATACTTATATTCTGCTGCATTTTTGAAATTATGCTCATAACCGGAAGAAGTTGTTTTCAACGGACTGTTGTAATATTGAGCCAATACATCCAGGTAGCCGTACGTCAGATCTCTGCCGTAACTATTCGTACCGCACATCAATGCATAAACACCTACCAAAGCATCTCTGAATCCGGCTTCAGTACCGAACAGATCCTCTGCTTTCATATCCGCTTTCGGAGAAACGTCCAGCCAGTCGTTACAGCCGGTCAATGCCACAAAGAGCGAAAGAATGATCGTTTTATTTATTAATTTTTTCATAGTATTGTCCGATTAAAAAGTGATTTGAGCAGCCAGTGAAAAAGTCCTTGCAAAAGGATAGGAAGTACCTCTTTCCATCCGCACCGTGGAAGAAGTGAAAACATCGTTTCCGATAGCGGAGATTTTCAAGCGCTGAATCCCCCACTCTTTCAATTTCGCACTCCGGAAATCATAACTCACAGATAAAGCCTGAAGCTGAATATAATTTTCTTTTTCCACAAAGCGGGAAGTCGGATTAGTGACCGAAACATCGCTTACCTTTTTGAATTTTGCCACGTCTCCCGGTTCATTCCAACGGTCGTACAGAATTCGCCGGTCTCCGTTCTCGTTGGGATTTACATTCTCCACTTTGTCGACTAAGGTCTGATTGTAAATATAACCACCGTATTTATAATATAAATGCGCATTCAACTCCCAGCCTTTATACATAAACATCGTTCCGACCGTTCCATAAATTTTAGGAAGATCCCCAGGGTTTGTAATTTTTACTATCCCATTTATTCACTTTATTCCCGTTCATATCCAGGAATATTTCATCACCGGTAGCCGGATCGATTCCCAAAGATTCATTCACCCAGATGGTATTCTGCGACAACCCTTCTTTGTAACGGATCATCGGTTTGTTTTCCACTTTGGAATCCTGGTCGGCATTAAAGGCTGTCAAAGCTTTGTTGATTTTCTTCACTTTATTTTTATTGTGTGCCAGATTGAAGAAAATATCCCAGTTCAATTCCCGTTTGACATCCCGGAGTACCGTACCTTTTAAGGATAGTTCGACCCCACTGTTTTCTACTTCTCCCAAATTTTCTTTATAAGAAGAAAAACCCAAAGACGGAGCAATAGATACGTCGATCAGCACATCTTTCGATAAATCCCGGTATACATTGAAAGATCCGGTCAGACGACTATGGAAGATTTCGAAATCCAACCCTACGTTTTGTTTTTCTACCTTCTGCCATTTCAGGTTTTTATTTCCGAAAGCCTTCATAATGGCTCCCAGATAGCCGCTGTAAGAAATGGTATTGATCCGGCTATCGTTATAGGAATACATGGCCATGGCCTGGTAAGGACTAAAGTTTTGCCCACCGGTTGTCCCGATAGATCCCCTGATCTTCAACAGGTTGATCACGCCCCAGTCTTTCATGAATTTTTCGTTATGGATATTATATCCGACACCGACCGACCAGAAAGTACCCCAGCGGTTGTTCGAACCGTAAATAGACGAACCGTCGCTTCGAACAGAAGCATCCAACAAGAAACGATTGTCATACGTATATCCCAGGTTACCCACAAAACCGACCAGGCGGGTCACATCGAAACTACCTCCGGGTTTCGCCCCTTCCTGATACCCCGAACCGATCGACACATGATCCATGTTCGCATTGGGAAAACCGACAACGTAGATACTGGTATTGTCATACTGTTTTTCCTGAAGGTTATACACAAACCCCAGGTTGATAAAATGTTTTTTCAGGCTCTTAAAATATGATAAGATGACGTTAATATCATAACTGAAATCATTGGAAGTCGACTGGGCATAACTCCCTTTTTTCTCTTTGTCCAAAAATTCGGTATTTTCATAGGATTTATAAACATCGGTCTTTCCATTATCCACGCTTAACGAAAGATTGGCCTTCAATTTCAATCCCTGAATAATATCGTATTCTATCGAGAAATTATTCAGAAAATTATTAGAAGTCTGCTGATTTTTAGAAGGCAATACCGCATTGTACAATTCATTATACATGGTCTTCGAGGTAATTCCCCGGTCATAATATTCATAAGAATAGAGGACCTTTTTCACATTCCCGTTTTCATCATAAGGATTATAATAGGGATTATAATAGAGGTAAGAACTAAAACTTCCGTAAGGGGAATTGACCGACTTCAAATGATCGAAGGAAGCATAATTGGAGAATTTCAGGTTTTTCAGGTTATATTGAAGCCGGATCCCTCCACCGTAATTATCCCGTTTCGAGCCTTTCATCACTCCGACTTTATTCGAATAGAAAAGATCGAAAGCATAACGGAACGATTCGTTTCCACCTTCTGCCATTACGGTATGTTTATGGCCGACCCCCAATTCCCGTACCGGAATGGACAACCAATCCACATCATTTCCTTCCTTCACCAATTTCAGAATCCGGTTATATGCATCCAACTTATCATCCGTCCATCCGGGTTTGGAAGATTTTTCATACAATCCGGAACGCACTTCGTATTCCAGTTTTTCTTCTGCATTCATCAGATTATAATCCGAAAGATCGGCTATTTCGAAGTTGGCACTACCGTTATAAGACAACTGCAATTTTCCGGCTTTGGGAAGTACTGTCTCGATCACCACAACACCATTGGCAGCACGTGAGCCGTAAATCGCTGTAGCCGATGCATCTTTCAGAATAGTGATATAACGTACCCGGTTGGGGTCGAGGTCGAACACCTTCTGAGGTTACTTCGAAACCATCCATAATAAAAGTCGGCATATTCGGATTGTTTTCATACTCGGCCTTCAAACTACTGGACCCCCGGATTTCAAAATCAGGAATCGTATTCGGGTCACTACCCATTTCATTATTCACCACTTTAGTAAAAGAAGGATCGAGCACAGACAAGGTATTCAGGATATTTCCCGTAGAAATAGTCTTCAGTTCATCTCCGGAGAAGGTCTTGGATACACCGGTAAAGCTCTCCTTCTTCCGGGTAAAATAACCATTGACCACCACCTCTTCCATTTCCGCCACTTCCTCGGTCAATATCACATTCAACGTTTCTTGCCCGGCATATCTGACCTCCTGTGGCTTCATGCCGACAAATGTAAACATCAATACCGTTTCTTTCCCATCCTCCGGAATGGTGATCGAATATTTTCCATCGATGTCGGTCGATACGCCTAAGGTCGTCCCTTTAATTACGACGGTCACTCCCGGTAAGACCGCCCCGCTTTTATCTTTCACCACCCCTTTCAGTACTTTCGGCCCGGCCGGTACTTCTCCTTTTGCACGAATCAGAATGATATCATTGTACAGCTCATACTCCAAATTCACTTTTTTCAATACCATATCCAACACTTCGCTCAATTCTTTGTCTTTAACCTGAACGGAAACCTGACCAGCTTCCCGCACCACACCGGAATTATACATCATTTTCATACCGGTTTGTTGTTTCACGGCATCGACAAATTTCTCCACAGAAACCTCTTTCAAGTCTAAAGTCACCAGCTTGCTTTGAGAAAAAACATGAGCCGATAAATTCAGGCTAAAAACAAAAATGAAAACAATACAACATTTGATAAACATCAAATTTTTCCTAAACCTCTTTAAAAGGCCCGGAAATCGGATCAGACGATTTTTTTTCATACCATTGTAATTTAGTTAAGTAATTAAGAAGACTTTCGAGATAACAGGATTTTATTATTATCTATTTCATAATGAATATCCTGGAGTCTTTCCAACACTTGCAGGAAAGTATTGATCGAATCATACCGTTCGAGACTACCGGTATATTTCAGCTGTTTCATTTCCTCATTCCGGAAAACCACTTCAGATCCGTACCAACGGGACAGTGTTTCCATAATTTCCTCCAGGGGCTTATCCCTGAAAACAAAAACCCCGTCTTTCCATCCTACATATTCTTCAACTTCGACTTTACGACTGATTAATTCACCGGACCTTTCCAGGATAGCCTGTTCACCTGGCGATAAGATTACGCTTTTCTTTGTATGGGAAGTATAACGTACACAGCCTCTCACTAAGGTGGTATATTCTGCTTTATCCATGTATGAACTTATTCCGAAAGCCGTCCCCAATACGGTCACCTCTCCCTGAGAAGTAATTACCTGAAAAGGACGTCCGTCTTCGGCCACGTCGAAATAGGCTTCTCCTTCCAAATACACTTTACGTTCCCCAGCAGTGAACTGCACCGGATACTTTATTTTCGATTCTGCATTTATCCATACTTTCGTATGATCTTCCAACGTGATGTAACACTCTCCGGCTGTGGGCACAATCAATTCATTATAAGCCAATTCCTGTATTTGAGGCGTAGATCGGTAAGTAATCTTTCCCTCTGCATAACTAATCTGAGTCCCATTTTTTTCCAGTACCTGCATGGAATCCCGCTCGAGATTCACCGTCTCGCCATTTGTCAGTCGTAATATAGCTTTGTAACTCCCGGGGCGAATCGTCTCCTGCTGTGCCGGTGGAACAACTTCTACCTCCGGTAATCCAAGATTCAGTAACCAACTCATTCCTAAAAGTAAAACCACCACTGCTGCAGTAAGAATCCGGATAATCCTCTTTTTATGACGAAGCGATTTTTGTTGCCTGCTGAATTTGCCGAAAGCTTTCCGGGCATCGTATTGTTTATATTCCTCCAGCTTTTCAGCCAAAATATCTCCCTGACTCAACTGCCGAAACACATTTTCCAAATTCCGATCGTTCAACATTTCCCGAAATTCCTGCTTTTCCCTTTTCTCCAATGTCCCGGAATAATATTTTCTCAAAAGAGTAACCTGTCGGTCAAATTTATCTTTTTGCATCTTAAAAAACGTTCGATTCTTTTTGCGGGAATCCGCAAAAAGAATAATTGCCAGCTGACCAATGACAATTGACAATTGTCTGGAAGCTTTGCTTCCATTAGAAAATAATAAGAAAAGAAAAATGAGAAATAGGATGAAGAAAAAAATCATTGATTATCAAACAAATAAAGAAGAAACCACAGATTGGAAAATATGTGGTCAATTGTCACGCGACAATTGTCAATTAACTAAGTGCCCGCAGGATCCAATAGCTTTTTAAACTTTATGAACTTTCAACTAATTTAATCGAACGTTTTTTCGGTTCATTCAATGATAAAATGCATGAAGCAGGATTTGGTATGACAGAAATTTCATTTTTTTTGAAAAAAATTTACCTCGTCTGTAAAAAAAACGGAAATTGACAGGATTATTAATGGAAAGTCCGGGGAGCGAATGGGCTATCGAAGATTTTCAAATAGATTAAATAAAAGAATAAAAATAGAAAAAGTCTTAGAAAAGAGGACAGGAATTATTGGAAAAATCAAAATGTCGGAAAAATCCCCCTAAAAGGTTGATTTTTCCGACATTTTGCATTCTATTTTGAAGAAACGAACTTAATAAACAGTCTTGTCTTTGTTTTCTTTCCACAAGCTGAATTCTTCTCCAGCCGTATCCTCTTTCTCATTCAAAAAGGGAATACTCCGATCGGCCTCGGGGAGGGCAATCTCTTTATAGATCAGGGAATCATCGAATCCGGCAAGTGCTGCATCTTCTTTTGTAGAGGCATAATATACCCGGGAAGGTCTTGCCCAATAAATAGCACCAAGGCACATAGGACAAGGCTCACAACTGGCATATATCTCACATCCCCCGAGAACGTCCCACTACGACTTTATATGTACTTTTCCCTCCTTGACAACAACAGCGCCGAACGGCCCCCCGGTCCCCTGTTTCACATTCTCTACAGCCAAACGAATAGCTTCTCTCATAAACTTCTCTTCGTACATAACCTCTCAACTAAAATTTCATATTTCCCGTCCCCTCTCTCTTCCACCTCTAACCTCTATTCTTTTTACCTCTAGTTTATAGCTTACAGCCTTTAGCCTTTCCCTTTTTTTCCTTTCTTCTCCCCTTCATCCGGCAACTTCTTACTATACCAAAGCATAAAAATCCCCGCCAGAATAAAAGGAATACTCAAAATCTGTCCCATATTCAAGGCCATTCCAGCTTCCCAGGGTTCCTGTACTTCCTTGACGAACTCGATAATAAAGCGGGCAGAGAAGATCAGGATCAAAAAAGCGCCGAAGATAAATCCCATTTTCTTCTTAACGTTCGTTCGCCAATAAAGATACATCAAAACAAAAAAACTAAACAGGTAACAAATTGCTTCATACAATTGAGCCGGATGGCGCGGCAATTCCGGATTCGGTAAATCACTATTCATGAAGCGGAATCCCCAAGGCATATTGGTCGGTAATCCCACAATTTCAGAGTTCATCAAATTTCCTGTCCGGATAAAAAAGCCGGCTAAAGCAATCGGAATCACAGCCCGGTCTAAAATCCAGAATATAGATTTTTTGCTGACTTTCCGTGAATAATACCACAATCCGGCTATAATACCTATTGCAGCGCCATGACTGGCCAATCCCTGATAACCGGTAAACTTAAATTCGGGCGAAAACCGTACAGGCAGGATCATCTCCAGCGGATGCTGGCTATAATAAGCCCAGTCGTAAAAGATACAATGTCCCAAACGGGCACCGACTATCGTCGCGATCGCTACATACAACCACAATTTATCCAACCAGGCCATAGGCAATCCTTCGGACTTGAACATTTTCTCTTCAACCTTATAACCTAAAATAAAGGCCACAGCGAACAGCAACCCGTAATAACGAATGGAAATACCCCCCAAATTGAAGATCTCGGGACTAATATCCCAATTAATAAATAAAGACAACATACATTATGATTTTCGATTTATGATTTTTGATTTACGATTCAGACTTACCATTGAAATCTGAAATCGTAAATCCTAAATCAAAAATCAGTTTATTCATTTTTCCCGTGGCAGTTCTTATACTTCAGTCCGCTACCACATGGACAAGGATCATTCCTCCCCACTTTCGGTCCTACTTTCACCGGTTCGTGCCGCACCTGTTCACGGTTGGCGGCAGCAGCCTGAGCCTCCGAACGACTTTCCCGCAGTTTACTCAAATCGGTCCGCTTTTCTTCAGCTTCGCGTACATGCTCGGGTTCTTGCATCGGAATCTGCCCTTTCATCAGTGTAGACACCATCCCTTTATTGATCTTTTCCACCATAGTCTTAAACAAATTATAAGACTCGAATTTATAAATCAACAAAGGATCTTTCTGTTCATAAGCAGCATTCTGAACCGATTGTTTCAGATCGTCCATTTCGCGGAGATGTTCTTTCCAGGCATCATCGATATGAGCCAGAATGACCGATTTCTCGAAAGAACGCATCAAATCTTCACCATTCGTACGATAGGCCTTCTCCAGGTTGGTCACCACGCTGTACATCCGTTGACCGTCGGTAAAAGGAACGACAATATTCTTAAAGACATCTCCCCGTGTTTCGAATACATTCTTGATCACCGGATAAGCTTGCTGAGCGATATGTTCGACTTTACGCTGATAAGCCTCCCGTACATATCGATACAACGATTCGGCCAATTCATTGGGACGGGCTTTCTGGAATTCCTCCGGATCCACTTCATAATCGACGGACAATACCCTCAATACTTCCATCCGGAAACCTTCCGGATCGTTCACCGGCTGGTATTCCATAACGATTGCCTCACAAACATCGTAAGTATTATTTGCTACAGCCACACCGATACGTTCTCCTAACAAAGCCTGACGACGTTGTTTGTAAATCACCGTACGCTGGGAATTCATCACATCGTCATATTCCAGCAAACGCTTACGGATACCGAAGTTGTTTTCTTCCACCTTCTTCTGTGCACGTTCGATAGACTTGGTAATCATAGAATGCTGAATCACATCCCCTTCCTGATGTCCCAAACGGTCCATCACCCGGATTATACGTTCCGAGCTGAACAAACGCATCAGGTCGTCCTCGAGCGATACGAAGAACTGGGAAGACCCCGGGTCTCCCTGACGTCCGGCACGTCCACGTAACTGACGGTCGACACGACGGGAATCATGCCGTTCGGTACCGATAATAGCCAAACCTCCGGCCTCACGTACCTCAGGGCTCAATTTGATGTCCGTACCACGTCCTGCCATATTGGTAGCGATAGTCACCGTCTTCGATTTACCGGCTTCGGCAACGATCTCGGCTTCCCGCTGATGTAATTTCGCATTCAATACATTGTGTTTGATACCACGCAGTTTCAACATACGGCTCAGCAATTCGGACACCTCGACAGAAGTCGTTCCCACCAAAACCGGCCGGCCTAAATCTACCAAACGGACAATTTCATCGATAACCGCATTGTATTTCTCGCGTTTCGTTTTAAACACAAAATCATTGGCATCGATACGGATCACCGGACGGTTGGTCGGAATAACCACCACATCCAGTTTATAAATATCCCAGAACTCACCGGCTTCCGTCTCTGCCGTACCTGTCATACCGGCTAACTTGTGATACATACGGAAGTAGTTCTGTAAAGTAATCGTTGCAAAAGTCTGAGTGGCAGCTTCGACTTTTACATTTTCTTTCGCTTCGATAGCCTGATGCAAACCGTCCGAATAGCGGCGTCCTTCCATGATACGCCCGGTCTGCTCATCTACGATCTTCACCTTATTATCGAGTACCACATATTCTACATCCTTCTCGAACAAGGTATAGGCTTTCAACAACTGATTGACAGTATGTACCCGTTCGGATTTCATCGCATAATTCTGGATCAGTTCATCCTTCTTCGCCAATTTTTCTTTATCATCCTTCGTGTCCCGTTCGATCTCTGCAATCTCCGAGCCGATATCCGGGAGGATAAAGAATTTCGGATCTTCACCTGCAGCAGTAATGGTATCATGTCCCTTATCGGTCAGGTCGATCGAATTCAGTTTTTCATCGATCACAAAATACAAAGGATCGGTAATCTCCGGCATTCTCCGGTTATTTTCCTGCATGTATTCGTTTTCCGTCTTGATCAGGATCGCTTTATTGCCTTCTTCACTCAAAAACTTGATCAAAGGTTTGTATTTGGGCAATCCTTTATGTGCCCTCAGTAACAATATCCCCCCTTCTTTTCTCTTTTTAGAATCATCGCTGGCCAACAGCTCTTTCGCTTCCTTAAAAGTCTGCATCACAAATTCCTGTTGCATTTTCACGAGGCGCTCCACCCGGGGCTTGTATTCATCGAACATCTGATCGTCTCCTTTGGGTACGGGGCCGGAAATAATCAACGGCGTACGGGCATCGTCGATCAATACGGAATCGACCTCGTCGACAATCGCAAAATTGTGCTTACGCTGTACCAAATCCTCCGGATTGATAGCCATATTATCACGCAGATAATCGAAACCGAATTCGTTGTTCGTACCGAAAGTAATATCGGCCATATAAGCCTGCCGACGCTGGGGAGAATTGGGTTGATGCTTATCGATACAATCGACAGAAAGCCCATGGAACATATAAAGCGGTCCCATCCACTCCGAGTCACGTTTGGCCAGGTAATCGTTTACCGTCACCATATGCACACCACGTCCGCTCAAAGCATTCAGGAACACCGGAAGAGTAGCCACCAAGGTTTTCCCTTCACCGGTAGCCATCTCTGCAATTTTTCCCTGATGCAAAACAGCACCACCGATCAGCTGCACGTCATAATGCACCATATCCCAGGTCACCTCATTTCCTCCGGCAAGCCAGGAATTGAAATAAATGGCTTTGTCACCTTCTATCTCGACAAAATCGTGAGTAACCGCCAAATCCCGGTCGAACTGGGTCGCCGTCACTTCAATTTCAGTATTCTCTTTAAAACGACGGGCGGTTTCCTTCATCACAGCAAAGGCTTTAGGCATCAATCCGGTCAAAACTTCTTCTACCTTTTTGTCGATCTGTTCTTCCAGCTTATCTATACGATCGTAAATTTCCTCCCGTTCTTCGATCGCAGGCCTTTCCTCTTCCACTTTCCGTTTGAGTGCTGCAATCTCATTCTCTTCTTCTCCGATATATTCACGTACTTCCTTTTTCATATCTTCAGCAACTGCACGTAATTCATCGGCACTGATACTTTTCAGCTTCTCCCACTCTGCATTCACTTTGGCCACAATCGGCATCAGTTCTTTCATATCCCGGTCGGATTTATTTCCGAACAGGCTTTTTAAAATATCATTAAAACCCATTTAATTATAAATTGTAAATTGTAAACAGTAAAATTTTAATCGACGACACTTCGTCAATCTTTCAGAAAATTGAATTTCCTCTCGTTTATCCGAGATAGACTACCCTCGTAAATCTTAATTATAATTTGCAGATTAAACCTCAGGCGCCCTGATCTTATGGGCAATACGACATAAGGATCCGATATTGACACGGACCGTTTTATCGAAAGTAAAATCATCGGCAAGCGCCTCGACGACGGGGATTTGAAAATAATCCGGAGGCAAACCGGAACAAAAAACCTGTTCCTCTTCTTCTTCTTCCAAATAAACAGATACGACCTTTACCGTATTGGTTATGATCAATCTACACCTTTCCCCTCTCAAAGACTCTCCACAACCCTGAGCCTTTAAAGGAATCGTTACGGCACAACCGGCCATAACATACAATGCAGCGATCAAATATCTGTTCATTTCCACAAGTGACAAATATAAGGGAAAATACAAGAAGTTAAAAATGTTTCCGAAAGAAAATCAACAGATAAATGATCGGTAGCTTCCTGTGTATCCTAAAAAATAAAGTGTTTATATACATGTTTATCCTAAAATGTAGAATTATTCTGGTACTTGTTCGTCTCCGGTGTTCGTGTTGGGGAACCATTGGAGCTCTGGCGAGTGTCGTCTTGCTTTTTCTGAACGCCCGACCGGTAGTGTCTGACGAGCTTGCGAGGAGTTCCAACGGTCAG
>OGJK01002304.1_pt1 | contig 15032 bp, 14 predicted proteins | sample 1571961 | NCBI WGS metagenome assembly OGJK01 (sample SAMEA2582120, study PRJEB24529) | metagenome | biome: Human gut stool | place: China | collected 2011 | reverse complement strand
TACACTCTTTCCCTACACGACGCTCTTCCGATCTATGCTGATACCGCTTGGTATTGCTTTCGTTGTCGCCCTGTTTGCTTCGACCGTCATCGCTTTGACACTGACTCCGGTATTATGTAGTTATATGCTGACTACCGAAAAAGCATTGAAAAAAAGCGAAAAGGAGCCATTTATCTCCCGCAGCTTAAAAAAGGTATACCGAAAATCGTTAAACTGGGCACTGCATTACAAAAAAATAGTGATCGGTACAGCTGCCACCCTACTGGTTTTATCGCTGATCATCCTATTCAGTTTAGGACGTAGCTTCTTGCCTCCTTTCAACGAAGGTTCGCTGACCATCAATATCAGTACCATGCCGGGTATCTCACTTGAAGAGTCGGACCGTATGGGTGGATTAGCCGAAAAGATTCTCCTGGGGATTCCGGAAATTCAAACTGTGGCACGTAAGACAGGACGTGCCGAGCTAGATGAACATGCACTGGGAGTAAATACCTCCGAAATCGAAGCACCTTTCGAGTTACAAGACCGGGACAGAGATGAATTTCTGGCTGATGTACGAAAACAATTGGGTGAACTGAAAGGGGCCAATATCGAAATCGGTCAACCGATCTCCCACCGTATCGACGCCATGCTTTCCGGAACGAAAGCCAACATTGCGATCAAACTATTCGGTAATGACCTGAATAAACTGTATAGCTTGGGAAGTGAAATCAAAAATTCTATACAAGGAATCGACGGTATTGCGGACCTGACTCTGGAACAACAGATCGAACGTCCTCAGTTACAGATTCTTCCTAAACGGGACATGTTGGCCAGGTATGGTATTACTCTACCGGAATTTTCCGAATTTATCAATGTCGCTCTGGCCGGGAAAGTAGTTTCACAAGTGAATGAAGGTGGAAAAATCTTCGACCTGACCATTAAAGTAGCCGACCATGACCGGGATAGCATGGAAGAAATCGGTGAACTCATGCTGGATGCCGATGGACGTAAAGTGCCCCTGCATTATGTAGCGGAAGTACTTCCCCTATCCGGGCCCAACACCATCAGCCGGGAGAATGTACAACGTAAGATCGTCGTTTCTGCCAATGTTGCCGGCAGGGATTTGAAAGGCGTAGTCAACGATATCCAAAAAACAGTAGACGAACAAATCTCTCTACCGGAAGGTTATCACATCGAGTATGGCGGACAGTTCGAAAGTGAAGCAGCTGCTTCCCGAACTTTATTCCTGACTTCCCTGATCTCCATCCTACTGATATTCTTGATTTTGTATCATGAATTCCGGAGTTTACCTTTATCCGGTATCATCATGTTGAATCTGCCCTTAGCCATCATCGGAGGAGTGATCAGTATCTGGTTTACCTCAGGGGTAATCAGTATCCCTTCTATCATCGGATTCATTTCCCTATTCGGTATCGCTACCCGTAACGGAATACTACTGGTATCCCACTACAATCATTTACGGGAAGAAGGTCTGAATCTGAGGGAAAGTATTATTCAAGGTTCTTTGGACCGGCTCAATCCGATTCTGATGACAGCCTTAACCTCTGCACTGGCTTTAATTCCGCTGGCTGTGGGTGGGGATCTTCCGGGAAATGAAATCCAAAGCCCTATGGCACAGGTGATATTAGGAGGATTATTAAGCTCCACTCTGCTAAACGGATTTGTAGTCCCTATCGTATATTTTCTGTTGAACCGGAAAAAAGAAGCATCAATAGTAACCCCTCAGGAGATACAAGCCGATTTATAAATTTACAATTCATCATTATGAAAAAATACATATACATCCTTTGCCTGTCTCTGATCGTCACTCTCCCTGTATTTTCCCAATCGGGAATCAAGGAAGTGCTTAAAAATATCGAGGTAAACAATCCCACCTTACAAGCAGGCATGCAACTAAACCAAGCACAAAAGCTGGAAGCACGGACGGGGATTTTTTTACCCAACCCGACAGTCGAATTAAATCAATTGTGGGCCGACCGTAGTGTAGGCGGAAATGCCAACGAATTAGCCGTCGTACAGAGTTTCGACTTCCCTACGGTCTATGCCAATAAAAACAAATTGGCCAAATTGAAATCTGCAACTTCCGATCTCCAATATGCAGCCACCCGTCAGGAGATCTTACTGACAGCACAACAGACCTGCCAGGAGATCATATACTTACGCAAACAAAAACAGTTATTGGACCAACGGCTGAAAAATGCGGAAAAACTAGCAGAATTGTATCGTCAACGTTTTGCGAATGGTGATGCCAACCGATTAGAATACAACAAAATTCAATTAGAAAAGATTAATGCCAATAATGCCAGCCGACTCAATAACTCGGCTTTGCGGGCTCAATTGGAGAAATTACAGGCACTGAACGGTGGCCACCCCCTCGATTTCGAAGCAACGGACTACCCACAGACTCAGGTTCTACCGGACTATTCCAGTCTGGAATCGGAGTATCTGGCCGCTGATCCCACATTAAAAAGTCTACGCAGCGAATCCGAATCCGCCCGACGGGAGATCAAAGTAAACCGGGCCCTGACTTTACCTAAATTCGATCTGGGTTACCGTCGTAACGGGGGTAGTGAATCAAAGATGAACGGTTTCAAAATCGGCCTTTCGATTCCGCTTTGGGAAAATAGAAACACGGTTAAACAAGCAAAAGCACAAGCCGAATATACGGTTACCAATATCTTAGCCAATCAACAGACCCTGAAAGCTACCCTCCGGGAACTATACCTGCAAGCCGAAGCTTTGGCAAACTCCCGGAATGAATATGCAGAGGCTCTTTCCAGCCAACGGACCGACGAATTACTCAATAAGGCTCTCGAAACCGGGCAGATATCCATGATCGATTATTTTGTAGAGATCACTCTGCTTTACGATAGTATGCAAAACTATTTGGATGTAGAAAAAGAATATCAGAATGCAGTGGCCCAACTATTACAATATCAATTGTAATAAGTTTTAAAGTCCCCCAACCTGCCGGCGCGTTTTTACAGCCACGCAGAGTTCAAAAAACTTTAGGAAGCAATTACTCCAGATTTTAATAATTACAGGGGGCACAAAAGTTGCAAGAAATTCAGCATCAAGGCAATTACCGCTATACGGCTATCCCCCTAATAACTCATCAAACACAGGTCAGCAATTCCCTCATCCGATGAATGACAGGAGCTTTTTTCTGCAGGCGTTCTTCATTGTTATGCCCTCCTGCAAATAAGATACAATCGAACCCCAAAGCGTCGGCCACCTCGGCATCGTGAATAGTATCTCCAACCATCAGGGTGTCTTCGGGTACAATCGGACAAGTCTGTAACATTTGCTGTCCCCGTTCGATCTTGCCGGCCGCATAAATATCATTCGCCCCACAAGCGCGGTCAAAACGGGAATCGATCTGAAAATGCCGGAGCATCTGTTGCAACAAATCTTCCCGAAGAGCAGACAGGACATACTGTTTTACACCGGTTTGCTGTATGCCTGCCAGCACCTCTCTTACTCCTTCGTTCAATCCCACTTCGCCGGCATATTTATCATAGGTCTCGACAAAATCGACAGACAGTTCATGAAAAGATTCTTTCTCCATATCGAATCCGACCCGATCATAAAAGTCTATGACCGGAAAACCGAATTTTTCTTTATAATCTTCTACAGAAAGCAATGGCAAACCTCTTCTCCCGAGCATATCGTTCAACGTATTCACACCGACTTTCACATCATTCAATAAAGTACCGTTCCAATCCCACACGACATTTTTATACTTCATAAATTTATCTTTAATCCCTATTATTTATTCCTCTTCTTCTACAGGCTTATAAAAAGCTTCCGCTCCAGGCCAATCCAATTTTTTCCGCGCCACTTCTTCCGGGTAAATCATATACACCACATCAGCCTCGGTCGCCAACTCATTTTTTTCATTGAAAAGCTCCACGTGAGCGGTCACCAACCGTCTTGCCACTTCGGTCACCTTGGCTCTCAACCAAATTTCTCCCTGATCTGTCCGGACAGGCCGTCGGTATTTCACCTGCATTTCTGTTGTCACACCAGCTGTTTTTTCATGAGAAAAGATTGCCCAACTGGCAATCTCATCGATCAGTGTCGCCTGTATCCCTCCATGCAAAACATGAAAAAAGCCCTGATAATTCTCCGAGGGCACCCAATGGCAGGTGATATATTCACCTTCATCCACAAACTTACATTTCAGTCCATACGGATTTGTCGGCGAACAACCGAAACAATTGTATCCCTCCAAATCCGCATAGGCATTATACATTTTCCGTTTTTCCATTTTACGTTCCGATTATCGAACCGTAAAATTAACGCATTTTTCTAAGAATTGTTGCCTGCTTTATATTTTTCATACTCGACCACGACCAATTCGATCGGAATAGCCAATAAACTCATTCGCCGGAAGATATCGGGCAGTTCCGTCCCGACAAACTCTTCACGTCTGGATTCAGTAATCTGCTTCGAAGCTCCTTCTGTCACAAAAAAGCCGACTCCCCGCTTGTTACAAATGATCTCCCGGGCCTGCAAATAGTCGTAGGCACGCATCACAGTATTCGGATTTACCTCCAATTGTACCCCCAATTCACGAACAGACGGAATCCGTTCCTGAGCTTTCCATTTACCTGTGACAATGTGATCACAAACCAAATCCACAATCTGCAAATAAATCGCCTGCGTCTCCTTAAAGTCCATAATCAGTAATATTGTCTTTAACCTTTGACTTTGAGATACACACCTTCGGTGCATTCAATGTATCCACTTTTACACCGGGAGATACCCATAACTGACATATCACACCCGAATATTCCTCGGGGCCACTTACATATAAAGTATCTCCGGCCACCCGAAAACCAGTAACCTGCCGGAACGGTATCACACCGGTTATTTTAAATCCCTGCTTTACCTTTTCCGGCGACTCAATCACCCTGACTGCCATATCTGTATTATAGATCACAACGTTACTTACCGGCTGTTTATACAATTTTTCGATATAAGCCCCGGCTTTTTCCATCTCCTGATCACTTGGATTTTTTAAGTTATAAAAAATGATAAATCCCAAAATCACCGGTAAAATATAAAGGACTGCTAAAATTAAATCATATTTTTTCATTGTCTTTTCAATTATTGAACTTGTTTCGTTTTCAATTTTATCCAAATTACTGCCTGATAGGTCAGTGGGAAAATATAGAACACCAGTAACCAGCGGAAAGAAGGTAAATCTGGCAAGACTTCTCCTCCGTAAAAACTCAACTCATCGGGTTTCATTTGTGGCTCTGCCCCGAACAACTTATTCCCCAACCAGACGGAAACGGCTACCAAGGCCAATAAAAATATCACATGAACCAAAAAAGTCAATATAAAAGGATGCTTCCGGAAAGTGACCGATCCCCACATGCCTACCGACATTACATATAAAAACCAAATGACAACCATATTCACTACAATGCCATTGGTCAGCTTTCCATAGTTCAGTTCTTTCTGGTCATACGAAATATTCATCAGGTACCCACCCTCCGAAAAGTCGAACACATTCCCGATTTCGGTATGAACCACTTCCTGTCCGGGAGTCATGGCAGGGACCTGATTCCCGAAACTCCCGCTTACATACTCCAATCGATTGAGTCCTGTAAATTTATAACTATTCGTAACCGAAGCCAAAGCATAAAACATCAACAAATAAACGACAAGTAATACGACCGTGGAATTCAGGAAAGCCAGCACATATTTTTCAAAGACAGAAGCCGGTAACAACAGCGTATTCAATATTTTATCTTTTACAACAAAATCACGCAAAGAATGCAGAGCGACAACCAAAGCAAACAATCCATATAGTCCCCAGAACAGCTGACGATATACCCCTTTGTAATATTGAATAAAATCAGATACCTCCGCCGGATTTTCTACTTGCGTGTATTCCCTCAGAAAAGGATTAAATTTACACAAACACAAAAAAGTGATTATTCCTATGATCCCTAGGAAAATAATTCCTAACCTCCTATTTTCCCGGTAATACTTCCGGGCCAATGCTCCAAAACGCCGGTATTCAAATACTTCATTCATAGCTATCATTTTATACATTTTCCTATTTCAAAACTTTTTCAATCTCCGCCGGATGTTCCAAAACCGCATTAAAAAACAATTCCATATCCAGTTTGCTATCTTCCTGCTGTAAGTTGGGTACCATTCCCCAGCGACCTCTTAAAGATTCTTCGGCAAATAAAGCCGTTTCTCCCTCTCTCAGCTGCCTGAACACAAAATGATCCGTAATCTGTTCTACCGTTGTATTGACCAAGATCCGGCTCTTCTCGATAATGACCAAAGCATCGATCAAATTTTCCAGATCCCGGACCTGATGAGTAGAAATCACAACACAACGTTCCTCTGAAGCCACCGACGCAATCAATCGCCTGAACTGACTTTTTGAAGGGATATCCAATCCATTGGTTGGTTCGTCCATCATCAACAACCGGGTATTACAAGCTATCCCCAGACTGATCAAAGCCTTCTTACGCTGTCCATAAGACATTTGTCCCATTTTATCCGATTCGGATACTTCAAAAATTTCCATGGCATGGAACAATAATTCTTCGTCAAACTTCGGATAAAACCGACAGATCAAAGGGAAATAATCTTTCATCTTCATATCCGGCAAACAGATTTCTTCAGGAATGAAAAAAATATCGGATAAAAAAGAAGGTTTCCTCAACCGGGGAATAGCATCACACACCTCTATCCGGCCTCGCAAAGGAAACAATAAACCACCGATCAATTTTAATAAAGTAGTCTTACCGGCTCCATTCTTTCCAAGCAGGCCATAAATATGCCCCCCGGTCAATGAAAGATTCAATCCGGAAAAAACTTCCCGTTTTTTTTGATAACCAAAATCCAAGTTTTCAATATAAATCATCTTTTCAATATTAAGATTGATAAATTTTCATAGTGTATTAATATGCTAACACACTACAAAAGTAGATATAATAATCAGAAAAACAAATTCTGAAGAAAAAAAAAAACGGTCAAAATAACTCTTCGTTACTTTGACCGTTTCCTCTATCGTCAGTCAGCCTTCTCAGGCCGGATTCATAATCACATATTCGTAGCGATCGATTCGGCACAAGCTTTCATTTCCTCAGCCGGAAATTGCTTTTTAGGATTACAAAAATTCATATCGTCCCCTCCGTTGAGAGGCACCAGATGAACATGTGCATGCGGGACATCCAAACCCAATACAGCCACACCGACCCGTTGGCAAGGAATGGTTTTACCAATAGCCCTGGCGACCTTCTTGGCAAACACCATTAGCCCGGCTAACTCTTCATCCGAAAGATCGAACAGGTAATCGGTTTCTTTTTTAGGAATCACAAGCGTATGTCCCTTTTGCAAAGGATTAATATCGAGAAAAGCATAATAATGCTCATCCTCAGCTACTTTATAAGAAGGAATTTCTCCTTTCACGATTTTAGAAAAAATTGAAGCCATAACAAATCGCATTTTACAGACTGATATCCATAATTTCGAACTCCATTTCACCGGCAGGTACCTTCACCATCACTTTATCTCCTAATTTCTTTCCGACCAAAGCCTGTGCAATCGGTGTATGGATAGATAACTTCCCTTCCTTGAAATTTGCTTCAGTTTCAGAAACCAGAGTATAAGTCATTGTTGCTCCGGTTTTCGTATTTTTGATCGTCACCTTATTCAACATCTGTACTTTAGATGTATCGATCTGTGACTCATCGATCACCCGACAGGTCGCGATGGTATCTTTCAGTTGGGCTATTTTTGCTTCCAAAAGCCCCTGGGCATCTTTGGCTGCATCATATTCTGCATTTTCTGAAATATCGCCTTTTTCGATAGCTTCTCCAATAGCCTTGGAAATTTTCGGACGTTCTACATTCTGCAATCTTTCCAATTCCTCCTGTAGTTTCTTCAATCCCTCTTTTGTTACATAAGACACTTTGTTGCTCATAACCGTTTATTTAACATTTATTTTATACATAAAAAAAATAAATGACACTTATCCTCCAATAAGTGCCTTTATTAAAAAGAATTCCTGTTGATACTAGGAATCCTCACCTCCGATTACAAAGATATGACCTTTTTTCGGAATAAAAAATTTTTTCAGCAAAATTATACAAACGTTTCCACCTCAGAATTTCTTCGTTTCGCCCCTAATCTCACTCTTTATCAATATTTTCTCTTTCAATACCCTTCAAAATACCGGCTTGTTTTCAGACCAGCCTTGTAAATAACCGGATAGATAGTTCCTCTTTTATACATAAACTTTTCAGAAGTTATAAAATAAAAAGGGAATCATTTGCATATAAAAATAACTTTTCCTACATTTGCACCTCGATAAAAACGTACACAGTCTCTTATACGAAAGACTCCGTGATAATACTGTGTCCGATAAATGGATTTTTAAAATTTGAAATAATGGATTTAATTAAAGTTGCAGAACAGGCATTTGCCGCTGAGAACCCAGTAGAGCATCCTTCATTCAACACAGGTGACACAGTAAGCGTTCACTACAAAATTGTCGAAGGAAATAAAGAGCGTATCCAGGTATTCCGTGGTGTAGTTATCCAGGTCAAAGGAACCGGAAGCACTAAAACTTTCACTGTTCGTAAAATGTCAGGAAATGTCGGTGTTGAAAGAATTTTCCCGATAGAATCACCGTTTATCAAAGAAATCGAAGTAAACAAAGTCGGAAAAGTAAGACGTGCCCGGATTTATTATTTCCGTAATCTTACCGGTAAGAAAGCCAAAATCAAAGAAAAGAGATCTTAAAGATCAAGTTAAAAATAAAAAAGCTCTGCGTTGCAGGGCTTTTTTTATTTCCTATCTTTGTCAAATCTTTAAGGAATATTTTATCGTATCAACAAAGACAGAATCATCACAACAATAAAAAATACATTATGGAGAATACTGAAATTATTCAAAAAGCCAGAGCCAAAGCCGAAATGTGGCTGAACGATGCCTACGACAAAGCTACCCGTACAGAAGTAGAACGCCTGTTGAATGCCAGTGACCCGACCGAATTGATCGACTCATTTTACAACGATCTGGAATTCGGTACCGGTGGGTTACGCGGAATTATGGGTGTGGGGAGCAACCGGATGAATATTTATACGGTAGGTGCCGCTACCCAAGGTTTCGCCAATTATATTAACCGGCTGTTCCCGGGAGAAAATAATTCAGTATGTATAGGCCACGATTGCCGCCATCATTCGCGGGAATATGCAGAAACGACTGCAGCGATTTTTTCAGCCAACGGCATTACAGCTTATCTTTTCGAATCGCTGCGTCCGACACCGGAAATGTCGTTTGCTATCCGTGAATTGGGATGTAAAGGAGGAGTCATCATTACCGCTTCACACAACCCGAAAGAATATAACGGTTATAAGGCTTACTGGAATGATGGTTCACAGTTAGTTCCCCCTCACGATAAAAATGTGATCGACGAAGTAAAAAAAGTGAAGGTCACCGATATTAAGTTCACGGCTGTCCCGGATAAAATCAAGACTCTTGGCGAAGATTTTGACCAGAAATTCCTGAATACAGTAAAAACCCTGAGTTTATCTCCGGAAGCCATTCAACATCAGCACGACTTGAAAATTGTTTTTACTCCCTTACATGGTACCACTTATAAATTAGTGCCTGCTTCTTTACGTAATTGGGGGTTCACCAATATCACCACTATCCCGGAACAGATGATTACCGACGGTGATTTTCCAACCGTAGCTTCTGCAAATCCGGAAGAACCGGCAGCCTTCAAGATGGCATTGGATAAAGCCCGGGAGATCGATGCCGACCTGGCTATGGCTTGTGATCCGGACGGTGACCGTATCGGTATCGCTGTTAAAGACGACCGGGGCGAGTGGATTCTACTCAACGGCAACCAGACCAACATTATTTTTACCTGGTATATCATCCAGCGCAGGAAAGCATTAGGCCTACTCAAAGGCAACGAGTATACTGGTAAAACGATCGTTACTTCCGAGCTGATTAAAGATATCGCCGAGAAGAACGGGATTCCCTGTTACGATGTATACACCGGTTTCAAATGGATCGCCGATATGATCCGTAAAAAGGGAGCTGAAGGTTACATCGGAGCCGGTGAAGAATCGTTCGGTTTCATGCCAGGTTCTTTTACCCGGGATAAAGATGCCGTATCTTCGACCTCTTTGATGGCAGAAATTGCTGCCTGGGCAAAAGATCAGGGGAAAACTTTGTTCGGTATTCTCGAATCGATCTATGCTGAATATGGTTTCTCACAAGAAAAAATGGTTTATATTGTACGCAAAGGCCTGACCGGAGCTCAGGAAATCAAAGATATGATGAACAACCTCCGGCACAACACCCCGAAAACGATCAATAACAGTGAAATCATCATCAAAAAAGATTATGCAACATTACAGGAAATCAATCTGAAAACCGGAGAAACAAAAACCATGGATTTTCCAACCACCAGTGACGTACTTCAATTCTTCCTGGCCGACGGTTGCAAAATCTCCGTTCGTCCTTCCGGTACCGAACCCAAAATAAAATTCTATTTCGAAGCCCGTGCCACGATGAAAAATGTAAACGATTTTCATAAAGCCCAAGCTGAAGCTTTAGCTAAAATCGATGCAATGATGGCCGATCTGAAAATAAACTAATACCCGGCAGGCTAATGTACCGCACTGTGTATACAGACCGGTACATTAGCCTATTTTCAAACCGGTATTTCGAAGAACTCTTCTTTAAAATTGACGAAATATACCCTTTCCTGTGCCCGGGTAATCGCCGTATACAACCAACGCCAATACTCATCATTCAGCATCTCCTCCGGCAACCACCCCTGATCGATAAACACGGCATCCCATTGTCCCCCCTGAGCTTTATGACAGGTAACGGCATAGGCAAACTTCACTTGCAGAGCATTGAAATACGGGTCTTGCCGGATTGCCTTCATACGGTCTGCCTTCAGTGGTATGTCCTGATAATCTTCCTCTATCTTATGGAAAAGCTGCTCTTGCTGATCATGGGTCAAAGCAGGAGCCTCACTCGTCAAGGTATCCAGCAATACCGTAGCCTCCAGTTCATAATTATCATAATCGGGGAATTTCAACAGAAGGGTGGCAAAATGAAAACCATAGAGTTCGATGCGATGGCTCACCTTCATCACCTTCGCCCTATCGCCATTAGCCAGGAAAGCAGGAAGTTCGTTACTTTGAACTTTGAGATTTGAACTTTGAACTTTATGATATGCTTTTACTTTGAACTTTATGATTTGTCTCGCCTTCTTCCACTACTTCAATAGGCGTTTCGGGAGTTTTTACTAATCATAAAGTTCAATGTTCCAAGTTCAATGTTCAATGTCAAACAGGTCTCCCTGCATAATATTGCTTGTATACGGATTTCTGCCGAGATGCTCGTAGGCAAGCGGCGTTGCCATTCTTCCTCGCGGCGTGCGCTTGATGAAACCCTCCATGATGAGGAACGGCTCGTAAACCTCTTCCAAGGTTCCCGGGTCCTCACTGACCGCAGTTGCAATCGTAGTCAAACCAACAGGCCCTCCCTTAAACTTATCAATAATCGTCAACAGTATTTTATTATCCATATCATCCAGCCCGAACTTATCAATATTCAAAGCTTCCAGCGCAAAGGTCGTGATCTCAAGATCAACCACCCCGTTTCCCTTCACCATGGCAAAATCCCGTACCCGACGCAGCAAGGCATTAGCAATACGTGGCGTCCCGCGACTTCTGGACGCTATTTCCTTCGAGGCTTGACTCGTGATCTTTGTTCTTAAAATAGCTGCCGAACGCTCCACGATTCCCGTCAACACGTCGAGATCGTAATACTCCAAATGACTATTGATTCCAAAACGCGCTCTCAACGGGGCTGTCAGCAAGCCGCTACGCGTGGTTGCCCCGATCAGCGTGAAAGGACTCAATTGGATCTGCACGGATCGGGCTGCCGGACCTTTATCTATCATAATATCAATCTTAAAATCCTCCATCGCCGAGTAAAGATACTCTTCCACGATCGGACTTAACCGATGAATCTCGTCAATAAACAACACATCATTCGGCTCCAAATTAGTTAACAACCCCGCTAAATCACCCGGTTTATCCAACACCGGACCGGAAGTAATCTTAATCCCGACTCCCAACTCGTTGGCAATAATAGCCGACAACGTTGTCTTTCCCAACCCGGGAGGGCCGTGCAACAGAACGTGATCCAAAGATTCACCTCGCATCTTCGCAGCCTCCACGAAGACCTCCAAATTATCCACAATTTTCTTTTGCCCACGAAAATCACTAAAACTCAACGGACGCAAAGCTTTCTCCAGTTCTTTCTCATTATCTGGCACATTCCCGGTCCTTATATCAAAATTACCCATGTACTACTTTATTAATAACAATCTATTCAATTCGTAAATGTACAACAAAACAATTGAAAACGGAAAATGGAAAATGGAGAATAAATTAATTATCTTTTTTTGGCAAAGAAATTTTTTACCAATTCTCCACATTCATTCTCTAAAACTCCGGTAACCACGTTTGTCTTCGGGTGCAACACAGACGGGGAAAGCCGGGCATACCCCCGATGCGGATCGGCAGCCCCGTACACCAATTCTCCCAATTGGGCCCAAGCAAGCGCACCGCCACACATGACGCACGGTTCTAACGTGACATACAGGGTACAATCATTTAAATATTTTCCTCCCAATAAAGAAGTCGCAGATGTGATGGCAAGCATCTCCGCATGCGCCGTCACATCATTCAAACGCTCGGTTTGATTATGAGCCCGGGCGATTACCCGACCTTTACAAACGACTACTGCCCCTACCGGGATTTCTCCTTCTTCTTCAGCCAAGCGGGCTTCTTCCAACGCTTTCCGCATAAATATCTCGTGCTTATCCATAAATACTATTTTCTCTTATTATACTCTCTTTCTTTTCCCCACGAAACCCAGGTATATACCAAGGCCGAAACGATCAATCCCACGGTCACAAGCAATGCCAGCACCAACCACCAGTTGGCAGACTCCTGTTTCCGGTTCATCTCTTCAATCTCCCGCAGAAATTTTTGATTCTTGTATTTTTTCAACACCTGACGATAACGCCCGTTATCATAAAAGGAATCGTACAACTCCAAAACCGAATCCCGTCGATGCAAGACGCCACAAAACGCCTGCCGGTTTTCCATATCCTCGTGATATTCGCTCAACAATTCCAACACCTGAGCCTGAACCAATTGACTCTCCGGGGATTCTGCTTTTTTATAACTAATACCTTCCAGATACGCAACAGCCTCATCCTTTTCCCCCATCTCCCACAAACAACGCCCATACCTTAAATAATTCATGAACATCACACCGGGAACCTTCAATTGATTTTCACGAGCATATATCTCGTAAAAGTCAATCGCACTTTTTAATGCTATCAAAGCCGAGTCTCGAAGTCCCTCCTGGATAAAAGATTCGGCAACACGAGTAAGCAACACGTTGCGCATTCCACCTCGTTTTTCATTCATCAACCCGCCCCTCAATATTTCCCGTGCCTTTTCGTGATACCCCAATCCAGAATAAGCCTCGGCTACCTGAATCCCGTAACGTCCAAGCCTACTTGAATCCGGCAATTCCTTTAAAACCTCTTCATACCAGAGTAACGCCTCCTCATGCCTTCCTAACTTTTTCAGGCTTGCCGCCATCTGCTCGTAAAAAGGTTTCACCTTATCCCGGAATCTTGATCGTCGCAAAAGGCGATAGGCCTCCTCGTAACAAGCATATTGTTCTTCATATTCCTGCAAAACCCCATATAAAGTTGCTTTCAAGCGATAAGCCTCGATCTCCCCCTCCGTATCCGAAAGTCCTCGATACAACGACAATGCCTGATCCACGGCTCTAAAAGCCCGGTCTATATCGATCGATTTAAAAAAACAAGCTCCCAAGTAATAGAATTTAGCCTCTTCCTCCCGGGTAAACACCACCTTGGAAGGCACCCGGCTTATAAAACGAATGGCCTCTTCCACACAGCTATCCCGCAAAATCAAAGAGCCGTAAAGCCGGGTTAATTCCAGCGCCACAAGATTCTTCACGTCCCGCGGGGCAATCCGGTAGGCCTCCCGTAAGTAAATCCGAGCCTGTTGCATCTGCTCCACCTTAGTGGAATAACAACGTCCCGCGACCAACAATACTTTCGAACGAAAAAAATTAGGCAACCCCATAGACATCTTTACCAAAGAATCAAACGCAGGCGATAACATCACAGAGTTTTCCAACTCCCTGCACAATTCTGCCGTTTTCGCTTTTTCATTTTTCCGACAAGAAGACAACAAAAACAAAATTGTTATCCCCATGCATATTATGATTACAACTCGTTTCATTCCTGCTAATTTCGTTCTGCCACACCTATATTAATAACTTACATCTTATCAGATACGTTTTTACAAGAGGTAAAAATCCATATTTTCCGTGAAGGTTACAAATTTTCTCCCACATTTTTTCTTTTCACATACGCGAGAACCCGATCAACACTTGAAAACAGGTTTTATATCCCACTTATCGAGCAGATACCCCCCACACACAAGGTATACCTACCGTACTCGATTGGATAAAGACGCTTCAACTCATCTATATCTCAACTTTATGTCGGCTATATCCCATAAACTGGAAATTATAACAACTAATCAAAGATTAAAACACGTGAATATCTGCAAACTTGTTCTTGCCAGCTGGTTTTACACACAAAATTCCTTTCTGTATATTTTTGGGTTTAAATAATTTTATCCTTACCTTTATCTTTTAATTAAGTAATTTACTCATTAAAATAACAATTGCTATGCAGACAATTGATAATTACAACTTTAAAAACAAGAAGGCGCTTATCCGCGTAGACTTCAACGTACCTTTAAATGAAAAGTTCGAGATCACGGACGACACCCGTATGCGGGCAGCCATTCCCACGATCAAGAAAGTGTTGGCGGGAGGAGGTTCCGTAATATTGATGTCTCACCTCGGACGCCCGAAAAATGGACCGGAAGACC
>OGJK01002293.1_pt1 | contig 15120 bp, 7 predicted proteins | sample 1571961 | NCBI WGS metagenome assembly OGJK01 (sample SAMEA2582120, study PRJEB24529) | metagenome | biome: Human gut stool | place: China | collected 2011 | reverse complement strand
AAGTACATTCCATCCGCCCCGTTTATAAGGATGTGCGGAAGATCGCCGCTTTAGGCAATCAGTTGATATTGCGCCGGTCGGGTTCGTGGTCGGGCGAAGCCGCCTCCATGTCGATCTGCAACTTCACCATGTTGATGGCCGTGGCCGCAGCCTCGTCGCCCTTGTTGCCGTGACGGCCGCCGCAGCGGTCGAGGGCCTGCTGCATGTCGTTGACCGTCAGCACGCCGAAGGCGATGGGCATGTTCCACTGGATTTGCAGCTGCGTGATGCCCTGCGTCACGCCCTGGCAGATGAAATCGAAATGGCGCGTATCTCCCTGAATGACGCATCCGAGTACGATCACGGCGTCCACGTCGGTGTATTCCGCGAAAAACTGGGCCCCCAGCGACAGTTCGAACGTCCCCGGAACATACTTGATCTGGATGTTGTGTTCGGGGCATCCGGCGCTGCGCAGCGTATGCACGGCGCCGCTGAGCAGTCCTTCTGTCACTTCGGGATTCCACTCGGCCACGACGATACCGAATTTCATCTCTTCGGCCGACGGCAGCGGGGAGTTGAGTTGCGACAGGTTGCGGTGCTTGGTTGCCATCGTTCGTTAGAGACTGTTGATGTATTTTTCGATGTCGCGCTGGAGGCGTTTGTAGAGCGGGCATTTGGTGTAGTTCTCGTTGTCGAGCAGTACGTCGCGGATCGAACGCAGCGAGTTGGTGTAGTTCGCCATCTCGTTCTTGAGCGCCACGCCCTGTTTCTTCGAGGCCGTGATCTTGGCGATCGACATCGCCCGCAACTTCTCGCACACGGAGTTCAGCAGGATCATCACCACGTTGTCCATCAGCGTGTGCCCGTGCATGAACAGGTAGGCGTTTTCGGGCGTCAGGCCCCGGCTCTTGAGCTGCTGTTCGAATTCGAGCATCGGCTCAATCATCTTCGGGTTGCGCCTGCGGAGCATCTCCTCGCGTTTGGCCACGTTGCGCCGGAGCCATTCGAGCGTTTTTTCGCCGTTGTCCGCTAGGTCGAGGTAGCCGATGCGCACCGCTGACTTGAAGTCGATGAGCGGAAAGACGTTCTCCGAGGAGAGCTGCGCCGAATAGGCGTACCAGAGGAACAGCGGGTAGATCGTGCAGGAATATTCATGCATGAAACGCACGAAATCGAAGATGCGGGTGTCGTTTTTGGTGGCCTTGACGCAGATGTTGTGCAGCGAGGGGGCGTAGCAGAGGAAGTTCTCGGTGGCGTAGGCGTAGGTGTGGAACATGTAGCGGGCGTTGTTGACCTCGCGCGACTGCTCCGTACGGTCGGCGAACAGGAAGTCGAAATCCGAGTCGACGCACAGGATCAGTTCGTCCGACGAGCGGGGGATCATGCCCATCAGCACCTTCTTGCCCTTGGGCAGGTCGGCGCGGTTGGGAACCGAGATTTCGAAACGCATGTAGGGGTTCTGGAAGTGGTCGAAGATGCCGCGCCAGAAAGCCACGTCCTCGTAGCCTTCGACATAAACCCTCACGAGCCGCTGGTCGGGGTTGGCCGGCAGCGGTTTGGGCAGCTCTTCGAGCGTGGCCGGGCGCGTGAACGGGTTTAATTTGCGCAGTTTTTCGCGGAACTTTTTCGCCATACGCTAACAAAGGTAATATTTTATTATTTTTGCACAAAATAAGACGTCCTAAAAGGACGTTCGATTCCTACTATTCGAACAATATGGCAGACAACGATTGGAAAGCGAGGCTCGGGATGGTCTACTCGACCAACCCCGATTTTCAATATGACACCGGCACGGCCCAAGGGCCCGTGACATTGCCCCCGGCGCAGCAGGATCTGCGCGTGTGGCTCGACCGCAAGCAACGCGGGGGCAAGGTCGTGACGCTCGTCAGGGGTTTCGTCGGGAGCGACGCCGACCTGCACGAACTGGCACGTCTGCTCAAGACCCGATGCGGCGTCGGCGGCGCAGCCAAGGACGGGGAGATCATCATCCAGGGCGACCACCGCGACCGCGTTGTGGAGATCCTCGCCAAGGGCGGCTACCGCTGTAAAAAAGCCGGCTCCTGAGATGCGCAGGCTGCTGTATACCGTACTGTTCCTGTGCGCCCTGGGCGTCGCGCCGAAAGCCGGTGCCCAGTATTATACGTGGGGTTCCGACCCCGCGGGACTGAAGTGGAGCACGATCCGCACGCCCGACGTGCGGATGATCTATCCCGATACCGTGTCGGGCGTGGCACGCCGCACGCTGTTCTACATCCGCACCGTGCAGCCCGACATCTCGTACGGGTTCCGCCACGGCCCCATGCGCATCCCCTTCGTCATGCACCCCGAGAATTTCCAGTCGAACGGGCTGGTGATGTACCTGCCCAAGCGTGTGGAGTTCCTCACTTCGCCGGCCATCGACGGCTATTCCATGCCGTGGTACAAACAGCTCGTGGCGCACGAATACCGCCATGCGGTGCAGTATAACAACCTGAACCGCGGCGTGATACGCGCCCTGAGCTATATCCTCGGGCAGCAGGGCTCGACTATCGGCCTGTTGTGCATGCCGATATGGGCGATGGAGGGCGATGCCGTGATGTCGGAGACCGCCATGTCGTCGTTCGGCCGCGGGTTGCAGCCTTCGTTCTCGATGGGCTACCGTGCCATGGGGCGTGTGGGGCGCGATTACAAGGGGCGCCGCGACCGCCGCAACATCGACAAGTGGTTCTGCGGATCCTACCGCGACTACATCCCCGACCATTACGAACTGGGATACCAGATATGTTCTTATGCCTATGCGCGTTACGACGAGAACGTGTGGGACAGGGTGGCGTGGTTCGGTTCGCGCAACCCCTATATGCTGGCCACGACCCGCATCGCGCTCGAAAAATATTACGGCACGAATGTCCGTGAGCTTTTCCGCGAGACCTTCGACGCGTTGGAACGTCATTGGGATTCGCTGCCCCGAACCGGGGACAGCGCCGCGCCGCTCGTGGCGATGCCCGAAGGAAACTACACGACCTACCAGTGGCCGCTGCCGCTCAGCGACACGACGGTGCTGGTGCTCAAGACCGATTACGACCGTCCGTCGCGTTTCGTGCGGCTCGACACCCGTACCGGTGCCGAGGAGCCGGTGTGTTATACGGGGCTGGTCTCGACCCGCCCTGCGATGTACGGCGGGCGCGTATGGTGGACGGAGTACCGCCGTTCGAAGCTCTTCGAGCAGCGGGTCAACTCCCAGCTTTGCTACATGGATCTGGAGCGGGGGACGGCACGTACTTTCGTCGGGCGGCGCAATGCGCTCTATCCGACGCCGGCACCCGGGGAACTGGCCTGGGTCGAGTATAATCCCGACGGGACTTATACGGTCGTAGTGCAGCGCGACGGGCAGCCCGAGCGGCGTTTCGGCACGCCCCGCCATACCGAGATACACGGGCTGGCGTGGGACGACGTGACGCTGGCCTACTATGTCATCGTGACCGACGACGCGGGCATGTGGCTCGGACGGATCGACGACGAAGGGGTGTTCCCCCTCACCGAGGGGGCTTATATCACACTGAGCAACCTCAGGGCGGGCGGCGGAAAGCTCTATTACGGCTCGATCGCCTCGGGCAGGGACGAAGCACACTGCTACGATCTGATGGCCCGCCGCGAATACCGCATCACCACGTCGGCCTTCGGTTCGTTTTCCCCGGCGCCGTGGCACGACGCCGCGGACGGCGAAGGGGTGTTGCTGACCACGTATGACCGCAGGGGGTACCGCGTCGCCGCACAGCGGGTCGCGGACAGTACGCTGATCCCGGTCGCCCCCTCGAAGCTGCCGCTCAACGTCGTGAACCCCGAACGCAAGCGCTGGGACGTGGTGAACCTCGACACGGTGCGGTTCACCGGGGCCGATTCGCTGCGTCAGAGCGGTACGTTCCGCGCCAGGCGCTACCGCAAGGTGCCCAACCTGGTGAACGTACACAGCTGGATGCCCGTGGCGTTCAATCCCTTCGATGCCGTGGACGAGCATAATATCAACCTCAATCTGGGCGTTACGCTCCTGTCGCAGAACCTGCTGTCGAATACCGAGGCTTATGCCTCCTACGGCTGGAACCGCAACGAAGGGTCGCTCTTCAACCTCGGCGTGCGTTACTTCGGGCTGGGCGTGCACCTCGACCTGGACGCATCGTACGGCGGCAACCAGCTTTTCTATTCGCTGGTGTCGTACGATCCGCAGACGGGCGATCCCATTTACCAGAAGCGTCCCAGTCCCGACAAATACTACTCCATAGGGCTCGCCGCGACGCTGCCGCTCTATTTTCAGCGGGGGTACCACACCCGCCAACTGTCGGTGTCTGCCGGCTGGAACTATTCGAACGGCATGGTCGCCAACCTCGACAAGATCGAATGGGATCGCGGGCAGATCTCCAATATCCAACGCATCGGCTTCCGCAAGGGACTGCACAAACTCTCGTTCGGGCTCGGTTATTCCGACCAGGTGCGCATGGCGCACCGCGACATTGCGCCCCGGTGGGGTTATACGCTCAGCACGCTGTATACGTTCAACCCCGCGAACGTGCATTTCAGCGACCTGATCTCGTTCTTCGGTCAGGCCTACCTGCCCGGCCTGGCCGCCCACAACTCGCTGAAGGTGGCGGCCACCTACCAGACTTCGGTCGGCGGGTACAAGTTCCCTGCGGGCTATGCGCCCCTGAGCTACAAGTCGACGCGGCTCATCCCGCGCGGCTTCTCGTCGGCGGACATCGTATCGAACAATTATACGGCCGTGTCGCTCGACTACCAGCTGCCGGTGTGGTATCCCGAGGGCGGCATCGGGTCGGTGCTCTATTTCAAGCGTATCCGGCTCAACGCAGGCGGCGATTACGCGCAGTTCCGCCGCCCTGCGGGCAAAGGCATGGATTGGCGGCGGATATGGTCGGTCGGCGGCGACATCGTGTTCGACATCAATGCTTTCCGCCAGCCTGCGTCGGCGACGTCGACCTTCAAGCTGTCGGTCTACCATCCCAGCACCGGGGGCGTCTGGTGGGCCGCGGCCGTGGGGCTGCCGTTCTGATTGTAATAAATTTTGTATCTTTAGCGCAAATTTCAGGCCTATGGCACAAAGGAAAAAGGCGGGCGTCAGCCCGAAAACGATAAAATGGATATGGGGGGTGGTCTTCGCACCCTTTGCGTTGCTGGCGGTCATGTTGCTGCTGACGGCCCTGGGGCTGTTCGGGCGCATGCCTTCGTTCGAGGAGCTGGAGAACCCGCGCAGCAACCTGGCCACCGAAATCTACTCCGAGGACGGCAAGGTGATCGGTTCCTTCTTCGTGCAGAACCGTTCTTATGTGCAGTACGAAGACCTTTTCCCGGCCGATTCGGCATTCCACATCCGGCTCGACGGACATGACATGCCGCCGATCGTCGCGGCGCTGATCGCAACCGAAGACGCCCGTTTCCGCACCCATTCGGGGATCGACATCCCTTCGCTGGCACGTGTGGCGGTGAAAACCGTGCTGTTGCAGAATACGTCGCAGGGCGGCGGTTCGACCATCACGCAGCAGTTGGCCAAGAACCTTTTCCCGCGCGACACGGTGCGCAACCGGGGGCGTATCGTCCGTTCGTCGAAACTCGTCGTGTCGAAACTCAAGGAGTGGATCACGGCGCTGAAGCTCGAATACAACTATACGAAGGAGGAGATCGCCGCCATGTACCTCAATACGGTCGAATACGGCTCGAACGCCTATGGCATCAAGTCGGCGGCGCAGACCTTCTTCAACAAGGAGCCGCACGAATTGAACGTGCAGGAGGCGGCCGTGCTGGTGGGGGTGGTGAACGCCCCGACGCGGTATTCGCCCGTGCGCAACCCCGAGAACGCCCTCGCGCGGCGGAACCTGGTGCTTTCGCGCATGGAGGATGCCGGGGCGCTGACACGCAAGGAGCGCGACTCGATCAGCGCCCTGCCGATCGTGCTCAACTACAAGCCCGTGTCGCATAACGAGGGCACGGCGACCTATTTCCGCGAGATGCTGCGCCTTGTGATGAACGCCGAGCGCCCCAAGCGCAACCAGTTCTACACCGAATGGGATTACGACCAGGCCGTGAAGGAGTACGAGGAAAACCCGCTCTACGGCTGGTGCCGCAAAAACCGCAAGGCCGACGGTACGCCCTACAACATCTACCGCGACGGGCTGAAGATCTATACGACGGTCAACTCGACGATGCAGAAATATGCCGAACAAGCCGTGCAGAAGCAGATGCAGAGCGTGATCCAGCCCCGTATGGACGCGCAATACCGCAATACGAAGACCCTCTTCATCGACGCGACGCGCGAGGAGCGGGAGCGGATCATGCGGCATGCCATCCGTTATTCGGATCGCTACCGCGAGATGGAGGATGCCGGGGCGAGCGCGAAACAGATCATGGCGGCGTTCGACAAACCCTGTTCGATGAAGGTCTTCACGTACCGGGGCGAGCGCGACACGCTGATGACCCCGCGCGATTCGATCCTGCACCACAAACGGATCATGCGCGCGTCGTTCGTGGCGCTCGATCCCCGCACGGGGTATGTCAAGGCGTATGTCGGCGGCCCCAACTTCCGCTATTTCAAGTACGACATGGCCAAGCAGGGCAAGCGGCAGATCGGATCGACGATCAAACCCTTCGTCTATACGTTCGCCATCGACCACCTGGGGCTGACGCCCTGCACGATGGTGCCGAACCTGCCCGTGACGATCGAGACGGCCAACGGTACGGCCTGGTCGCCCAAGGAAGCGGGCAAGGTCGAGTACGACGGCGTGATGCACCCGCTGCGCTGGGGGCTCGCCCGCAGCCGCAACAACTATTCGGCGTGGATCATGAAGCAGGCCAAGCAGCCCGCCGCCGTGGCCGACTTTATCCATAACATGGGCATACGCAGCTTTATCGACCCCGTGCCGGCACTCTGCCTCGGTTCCTCGGAGTCGAACGTCTTCGAGCTGGTGAGCGCCTTCTCGACCTTCGCCAACGAGGGCGTGCATACCGATCCCATCTTCGTGACGCGCATCGAGGACAGGCAGGGCAACGTCATCGCCAACTTCATCCCCCAGTCGCAGGATGCCGTGAGCGAGCGCACGGCCTATACGATGCTGACGATGTTGCAGGACGTGGTCAACTCGGGTACGGCCGGGCGGCTGAAATGGCAGTTCGGGCTCAACGACATGGAGATTGGCGGCAAGACGGGCACTTCGAACAAGAACCGTGACGCATGGTTCATGTGCGTGGCGCCCAAACTGGTGGCCGGAGCCTGGGTCGGCGGCGAAGACCAGGCCGTGCATTTCGTGGCGGGCGGCGAGGGCAGCGTGATGGCGCTGCCGATCGTGGGCGACTTCATGAAACGGGTCTATGACGACGGGCGCCTCGGCGTGAGCCGCGCCGACCAGTTCATCCGCCCGGCGATGATGCCGCGCTACGACTGCGACGAGGAGGTCGACCCCGACGAACGCCCTACGGAGCCCGGGATCGCCGAGGACGACAATTTCTTCGATTGACAGGGTTGCCGATGGATATGGCGAAGGGGCGGATCTCAGATCCGCCCCTTCGCGTTTTTTCCTGCGGGGAGCCTGCCGGGAGACATCTTTACGGGATGTCCCGCCGTGCAGCCTGCCCCGGGTTACTCTTCGGCCCGGAAGGGAACCTTCACGTCGTGGGGCATGGTAACGGCAGTTGCGGCCTGCCGTTCTTCGATGCCCATTGCGTTGGCTACCGAACGTCCCGACGGCCCGTAGTCCGTGGATTTGCGTACCATCGTGTAAGGCCCGACGAAGAAATCCTGGTAGGTGTAGGGATCCATGGCCTGCAAGTAGTAGTTCGACCCGTTCTTGACGTTCCAGAAGTCGGCGGACACGATCGTGAACGTACCGCCGCCGGAGAGCGAACCCTCACGGCCCGTGATGTTGCCCTTGCCTTCCCCGTCCGGTTTCGCGTAGAGCAGGTACGCACTCGTGTTGAGCAGCCCGTAGGCGTTTGTCTGGTGGTTGAGGATACGCGGGAGCAGCGTCAGTGCCCCGCCGTCGCCGAGCGTGCCGACCTCGCGTTTGAACAACTGGAAGCCTTTGGTCGAACTGACGTAATTCGCATCGACTTCGTAGTCGTCCTTGATGACCGTATAACCCCATCCCCGTACGAGATAGGTGCCGTCGATCGTCCTCGGACGAATTTCGATGTCGAAGCTGTACGCGGTCTTCGATTTCTCGGACGAGGTCGATGTGACAGTCCATGTACCCAGCCATGCCTTGTACCCGTCGGCCATCGTATCCGGCAGTGTGCCCGTCGTCACGCTCTGGCGGAATATCTTGGTCGTTGAGGCCATGGTCGTTGCGTCGATACCGAAACCGACGAGGATATATTCCGCCTGGTCGTACAGGTAGTTGAACGTGAGTGTTTTCTCACCCGAGTAGAGGTCGCCGGCCGCAAGCAGGTCGCAGATCGCGTTCCGCAGTTGCTTGTCGGTATAACCTGCGATCTCCGAAGGCAGGAACGCCGCCACGTAGTAAGTGTCGGAATTGGATGGGGTTACAGTCACTTTGACCGTATTGAAGGTCGTTTCGACCGCCCCGTATGTGAGGATATTGTCCGAGGTAACGGGTTTGGGGCCCGAAATGATGAACGAATCGTCCTCGTTGGCAAAATAGTACTCCTCCTTCAGATCGAGCTTCTGGGCAGTGACCCCGTTGATCGTCAGCGGTTCGTACAGCTCGATGCCGGTCTTGGTGTAGATGAACGGCGCGGCGTAGCTTTCGATGCCTTTGTCGGTTTCCTGCCTGATCGTGAGGTTCCGGTAGAGGAACTTGCCCTCCGAGGTGGTGATACACTCCAGCGAGTCGCCCTTGACGACGCAGACATAAGAGGGGAACTCCATGTCCGAGGCAGCGTTCTTGTATGCCTGCATTTCGGATGCCCAGTCGCTGGTTTCCAGCGGCGTGAGGGTGTAGAGGCTTCCAGATTTGACACCTCGCAGCATCACCTTTTCGGGTGTTGCGCTCAGGACAGTCCACAGGTAGTCGCCTTCCAGCCCCTTGTAGTTCGACCCGTACCCGTCCGGATTGCGCGGGTGGGCGAAATAGTTGATCAGCTCGTTTTTCGTGTCGATCGCCAGCGTGGGACCCGCTTCCTGCCCTACGGAATAGAGGCTGGTGGCGGTCGTCGACGCGCTTTCGATCTCCGAGCTGACGGTTACCGTGCCGTCGTCGAATTTGAAGAAAAGGTTGAACCCCCCGAAGGTCTGTGTGGGGTTGGGGTAGTATTTCACGGCCCAGCCGTTCTCCGCGCCTTCGAGCACGGAGATGGCGTTCTTGACGGCCTCTTCGATCCGGGCGCTGGCGCTTTTGTCAAAATAATCCTCCTCCTCTTTCAGGCACGAACTCAGCACCAGGGGGAACAGCCCCAGAAGTATTATCGCTAATTTTTTCATGGCTCAGTTTTTTTTAGTTAGTCGTCGAGGGATTCCAGATCCATGTCGGGGACTTCGTCCGCACGGCGCAGTACCGACTCGCGCAGTTCGTCGATGTTGATGTTCCAGCTGTTTTGCAGGTAGTTGCGGACGATCTCGAATTTCTGGTTGATGATGGCCGCACCGTCGGCGCCGGCCGTCGTGAGCAGTTTGTCCCAGGCTTCCTGCGGGCGGGTGACGTAGATCGAGATCAGTTCGACGAAGTCTTCCGTATCTTCGGAGCCTGCATAGCGGCTGATCAGCCCGACCTGGAGTGCCGAGGCGTCCGTTTTGTAGGTATCCCAGCAGGAATCGCCCACATAGAGCGTTCCGGTGATCTCCTTGAAGTCGGTGGTATAGGGCTTGGTCTGGTTGAGGATGTGCCCGAACTCGTGGTGGATCGTCTTGAAGTAGTTCGTGCTGGCGTCGATCGAGGCTATTTGCAGGGCATCCACATTGAAGAGCGTGATCTTCTTGCCTCCTTCCGCCGTGCCGAGGATGATCGAGCCGTTGCTCTTGTAGGCCGGCGAACCGGTGAGGAAGATGATCTTCGGGAAGTAAGCACGGATGAAGTCCCGGCTGCCCGTCACTTCGTCATAGGGCTCAAGGCAGAGTGCGATGACCAGCTTGGCCAGCGCGATCGACTGGTTGTAATCGGCGGGCGTCAGGTAGTAACCCATGCTCGACTCGATGTCCGTGTAGCGGTATTGGAATTCGATGTTGTAGGGCGCGAGGTAATGCCTGTCGAGCCAACGGTCGAAATCGTTTTGCACGACTTGCGGCGGCTGGATCACGCTCGTGGAACTCAGGTCGTCTTCCGAGCAGGCTGCGAGTACCGCGGGGAAGAGAAGCAATACGAGGAAATATATGAGGTTCTTTTTCATAATCGAAAATCTTTTTTATCGTTTTTACCGGGGGTTGGCCGTCAGTCCGGCGGCGATGACGTCGGGCGGCAGTTGCAGGCAGCGGCGCGGGTCGCGGTTGCCGCCTTCGTCGGTCATCGTGTCGGTCACCTTGACCAGAGTATCCTCGTCCTGGTCGATCAGGCGGCGGTAAAGGGTGATTCCGTAGCGGCGGGTGTCGAACCAGCGCATGCCCAGGTGCATGAATTCGATGCGACGCATGAAGAGAATCGCATGGATCATGTTCTCCTGCGTGCCGGGGTCGATAACGAAGCCCGGGTTGAGTTTTTTCTTGGCCGTACGATACATGTTCTTCAGGTCGTCCTCGGGTTTTTCGGGATCCTTGGGCGTCATGTCGTAGCCCAGGGCATCTGCCCATTTGTTGATCGACTCTTCGGTCAGTCCTTTGTAGTAAGAGGCGGTGAGCTGGTTCTGCGCCCACATGTTCATGTCGGCCAGGGCGGCCGGATAGTCCTTTTTCATGATATAGGCCTCGGCACGGTTGAGCAGCGCTTCGTCGCCGCTGGCCACCACGAACAGCGAGTGGGTGAAGCCGATGGCCTGCACGGGGTCGGAGTATTCGAAGAGGTACGGCACCCGCGGAAGCAGGTAGCGCCCTGACCCGTATACCCATGTGCGGAGCTTCCAGCCGTACTTGCTGCCCAGGGGGCTCATCGTGGTCGCGGATGTCTCGATCGTCTCGTAGGCGGCGATCGACTTGCCGTGCGTGTAACGGTTCTGGCTCCCGTAGTTGCAGAAAATCGCGCCGGCATTGGAAAGTCCCGTCGAGATAAGGTAGTTGGCCTTCAGCGACGTGGAGTTGTACGCTTTCGAAATGTCGTTCAACGGGTTGCGCGGGAATGCGGCCAGGTAATCGAGGTCGCGGAGCTGCGATTTGGGATCCGACCCGAGCGCCATGCTTGCGTATTTGATGGCGTTGTCCCAGTCCTCGTGGAACAGGAAGACGCGCGATGCGAAGCAGCAGGCGGCCTTGTAGTTGAAATGGTACTTGGGAGCCGAGTAGATCGCGTCGTCGATGAGCGGGATGCCGGTTTCGATGTCCTCGATCATCTTTTCGTAGACCCCGGCTACCGTTCCCCGGCTGTATTTCGGGTTCAGCTCGGTTTCGGCGTGTTCCATATAGGGTACTCCGAGGTCGTCCGGGTGGTTGGTGTTGTAATGCATGCAGAACATGTTGACCAGTACCCAGTGGGCGTATGCGCGGCAGATGAGCGCCTCGCCTTTGGCGGCCTGGAGCTTGGCTGTCTTGGCACCGCCCAGTTCCTCGATGGCCGCGAGCGCCTGGTTGGCCGCGGCGATCGCCGTATAGGCATCGCCCCATACCGCGTTGGGGTTTTCATTGGTTTCGACCGAACTTACTTCCTGCCAGTTGTAGAGCTCTTCCTGAAGTTGGTTGTAACTCTTTATCGAACCATAGTCGTCGACGTTGTCCGACGAGAACTCGGCGCACATGTTATAAGTATTGTCCGGGTAGGCCGACACCAGCATCTTGACGACCTTTTCTTCGGTATCCAGTTCGGCGCGGCTGTCGGGCATCTTGTCCAGGAAATCGTCGCATGACGCGAAGGCAATGGCAGCCAGCGCGAGGCCGAACGTATAGAATATGCTTTTTTTCATCTTGTTGTTCTCTTTGAAGTGTTAGGGACTATAAGCCGATGCGGATGGTCAGCGTGAACTGGCGGGGAACCGGTGCCGCGACACCTCCGGTGTTGAAGAACTCCGGATCCTGGCCGTTGAGTTTCTTGTCCGCGTAGATCAGGAAGAGGTTGGTCGCCTGAAATTTTACGGAGAGGCTCTGGAACTTCAGCTTCGAGATCAGCTTTTTCGGGAAATCGTAGGTCAGCGATATCTCCTTCATGCGGATGAAGTCGCCTTTGGCGATGCGAGCCGTCGAATAGTTGTAGGCGCTGTAAGCGCGCGACAGGTTGTTGTTGTCGTGGTACATGCGCTGGGAAAGGATCGTCGGGATGTTTGTTTTCTTTTCGTCGCCCGTTACCATCCAGCGGTTCTTGAATTCGCGCGGCATAGCCGTGAGATCCGAATAGTAAGACTTGAATACGGGGTTGAGGCGCACCACGTTGCCGAACGAGTAGGTGATGAAGACGTTCAGCTTGAGCCCTTTCCACTGGAAGACGTTGCCGAACGACCCCATGTCGGTCGGGTCGACCGAACCCGAGTACTGGAGGAAAGAGAGGTTTTCACGCTCCTGGAAGTTGATGCCGGTCGTCGAGACGTCGCCGTTCTGGTCGAGGAATGTCGGGAGACCGATCTCGTTCAGCCCCATGAAGGGGATCGAGAAAAGCGACCGTACGGGGTAGCCTTCCAGCGTGAACCCGCTGCCCGCCACCAGATCCATCACGCGCACCGAGGTCTCGAGTTTGCTCACCTCGTTGTGGATGTGCGAATAGATGAAATCGGTCGTCCAGCTGAAATTCTTGGTTTTGATGTTCTTGGTCGAAAGGCTGATTTCGATGCCGTTCGATTTCATCTCGGCGACGTTGCCCTTCTTCTTGATGATACCGCCGATGCCCTGCGTTGTCACGTCGCCGATCAGGTCGAAGTTGTTACGTTTGTACCAGTCGACTACCAGGTTGATGCGGTTGTTGGCAAAGCCCATGTCGGCCCCGATGTTGAGCTCGTGTTTCTTCTCGTAGGTGAGCGACGAGTTCTCGAGGTCTTCGATCTTCAATCCCGATTCGCCGTCGCCGGCCGACGGCCTCCAGGGGGTGTAGGCGTTGATCACCACGCGCGAGTTGGTCACCGTCGACGGGCCGCGGTCGGCAGTGAGCGAATAGGACGCCTTCAGCGACAGGTGCGACAGCGCGGGCTGTGCCTTCTGGAACCAGGACTCTTCATGCAGGTTCCATGCGCCTGAAATATTCCAGGTGGGCAGCCAGCGCGACTTGCGCGACTTGCCGAGCTTGTTGGTGCCTTCGTAGCGGAACGTGCCGTTCACGGTATAGCGCCCTTTGTAGGAATAGGTGCCGTTGAAGTAGTAGGCGTTGTTGCGGTAGTAGGTGTCGCCCAGCGTGTAGTATTTAGACCCTTCTTCCTGTCCCTTCTTGAAGATCCGGTAGTCGTAGAACGGCGTCATGCCCATGTCGTATTGCAGGCCCCAGCCGCGGAACCAGGTGTTGTGGCGGTCGGCCGAGTTGACCTCCATACCCGCGAACAGGTTGATGATGTGGGCGTTCTTGATCGTCGTGTTGTAAGTCGCCGTAAGACGGAAGTCGTACGAGTACATCTTGCGGTCGTCACGTTCGTAGATGCCGCCCACCGGCAATACGACCTCTTTTACGGCATAGGGGTTGTCGGGATCCTTATAGAGGAACGGGTTGTTGTTGCGCACGGTCGTCGGGGAGTCGGTGCGGTAGGCCGTCGCCTGGTTCGATTCGTCGGTGATGTGGTGTTCCTGCACCGTCGCGTTGTATTTCACGGCGGCCAGCGCAGCCAGCTCGAGTCCCTTGACGGGCTCCCACTTCAGTTCGGCCTGGAATTTCGTGTCCACCACGTCCAGATCCATGTAGTTGGCATCCAGTTCGTGGAGGATGTTGAAGGGGGCGTAGTTGCGCGTGTAATAGGCGTCTTTGTCCAGCGTACGCGAGGTGTTCATGGCGTACGAATAGGGGTTGATGTCGAAGTCGCGCTTCACGGTGCCCGTTACGGCGTCCGTAGTGCTGGAAAGCGTTCCCGGCGCTTTCTGTTTACGGTAGGACGCATTCGAGATCAGGTTGAGGGTGAGGTTGTCCAGAATGTTATAGGTCGCGTTGAGGTTGGCCGTGTAGCGCGAAACCTTGCTGGTCTTCGTCCATCCCGGGTCGTACAGGGCGCTCAGCGAAGCGTAGTAGGACGATTTCTCGGTTCCGGAAGTGAGGCTCACCGAGTGGCTGTGCATGATGTTGTTGTTGAACAGCGCCTGGAACCAGTCCGTATTGCGGTATTCGGCCGAACGCAGATAGCCTGTGATCGCTTCGGGCGTATTCTCCATCAGGGAGGCGGAGATCAGGTTGTACATCCTGCCGTAAACGCCGCTCTCGGAACGGTTGGCCGTTTCGGCGAGGTTCAGCCAGCCCTTTTTGCGCATCTCTTCGTAAACGGCCATCTGATCCTGCGAATTCATGATGTTGAATTCGTTGTACGAGGGGATCATGCGGTAGGTGAACTCACCGGTGTAGTTGATGCGGCTGACGCCTGCACGGCCTTTCTTGGTGGTGATGACGATGACGCCCGCCATGGCGCGTGCGCCGTAGATCGAGGTGGCGGAACCGTCTTTGAGGATGTTGAAACTTTCGATATCCTCGGCATTCAGGCCTGCGATGGCCGAAGAGATCAGTGTCGTGGCGTCGCCCGACGAGAGCGCATCGGCGTCGATGTCCACCACGTCTTCCATAATGATGCCGTCGACGACCCACAGCGGTTTCGAGCTTCCGAAGATCGACGTGGCACCGCGGACGCGGATCTTGGGTGCGGTACCGAATGTACCGGAAACATTCTGGACGGAGACGCCGGCCGAACGGCCTTCGAGGCCGCGGCTGATGTCGGCCATACCGGCCAGTTTCACGTCGTCGGCAACCAGCTGGTCTGCGGCTCCCGTGAACAGCCGCTTGTCCATCTTGGTCATACCCGTCACCACGACGGCCTCCACGGCCTGGGCGTCGGGTTCGAGTTTTACCTTGATGTCGGGAGCAATGTCAACATCCTGGGTTTTGTAACCTACATAAGAGATTTGGAGTTTTCCCCCCCCCTTCGGGACTCCTTGAAGTGCGAATTCTCCCTTGACATCGG
>OGJK01002274.1_pt1 | contig 15214 bp, 10 predicted proteins | sample 1571961 | NCBI WGS metagenome assembly OGJK01 (sample SAMEA2582120, study PRJEB24529) | metagenome | biome: Human gut stool | place: China | collected 2011 | reverse complement strand
GCTTCAGTTCTTCTTTCAGAGCCTCCGTCATGAAAATCGTGCGGCAGGAAGAGGCAGTTTTGGTCTTTTTCAGAACCAGAACGGTGTTGCTGCCCTCGCGCTTATCCTCGAACTCCCGGAGAATCACGGTTTGCGGCGAGCTTCAAGATGGTTTTGCAAATTTTATTGCAGGAATGCAGTGATAGTAGGACTTATAGCACGGCGTTCAAGTGCTTTCCCGTTCAATCAATGTATTTCTGCATTTTGACAACCTGCCTATAAATCCCCCATGAACGTTGTGGAATCTTCCAAAGCATCCATGGATGGTTTCTTGTGCCGCATCAAACGTTCAGTTTATTACAACGAAATTCCATATAGCTGCATTGCATCTTGCGGAGGTTCTTGCTATACTCTGTATCGAACGCAACTTTATCCGATAAAAATGTTGCGCAATTTGCGCAACCAAAGGAGGCCGCTATCATGCAGCAGCTCAGATTACTTCATGGCGGAGACTACAACCCGGAACAGTGGCTGGACCGGCCCGATATTCTGGCGCAGGACATCGAACTGATGAAAAAGGCACACGTTAATACTGTGACGCTGGGTGTGTTCTCATGGTCCACGTTGGAACCGCAGGAGGGGGTATTTGAGCTGGATTGGCTGGCAGACATCGTCCATAACCTGTATGCCAATGGAATCCATACGATCCTTGCAACGCCCAGTGCGGCCCGCCCTGCTTGGATGGCACACAAATACCCCGAGGTGCGCCGAGTCCGGGCAGACCGGGTCCGGGAGCTGTACAACCGGCGGCAGAATTACTGCTATACATCGCCGGTTTACCGGGAAAAAGTCCGCATCATCGACCAGATGCTGGCGCAGCGGTTCGGCAATGACCCGGCTGTCCTGCTCTGGCATATCTCCAACGAGATGAGCGGCGACTGCCATTGCGAGCTGTGTCAGGCTGCGTTCCGCCGCTGGCTCAAGGAACGGTATGGCTCTTTGGATGCCTTGAACAAGGCGTGGAACGCCCGGTTCTGGAGTCACGACTATACCGCTTGGGAACAAATCGAAAGCCCTGCCCCGCAGGGGGAAAATGCCGTGCAGGGTCTTGCGCTGGACTGGAAGCGCTTTGTCAGTGACCGGCATATTGATTTTTTGAAATATGAGCGTGATACCGTGAAAGAATTTGCGCCGGATGCAAAGTTCACGGTAAACATGATGTACCGGTTTGACGGCATCGACTATTTCAAAATGTCCAAGGAGATCGACATTGCCAGCTGGGACAACTACCCCACATGGCACAAGCCCAGCGAAACGGTGGAAGAAACGGCGTTGGATACGGCCCTGATGCACGACCTGTATTACTCCATGAAGGGCAGGCCCTTCCTGCTGATGGAATCCAGCCCCAGCTTTACCAACTGGCAGCCCGTTTCCAAGCAGAAAAAGCCCGGCATTGCAGAGCTTGCCGCGCTGCAGACGGTGGCGCACGGCGCAGACAGTGTGCTATATTTCCAGTGGCGCGCCAGCCGAGGCGCGGAGGAAAAGTTCCATGGCGCAGTCATCGGCCACGATGGGCGGGAGGATGCCCGTTCTTTTACGGAGACTGCGCAGGTTGGGTTAAGGCTGGAGGCTTTGGCCGAAATTACAGCGGTAAAACGCGAAAAGCAGGCTGCCATAGTCCATGATTGGCAGAATAAGTGGGCGCTGGAAGGCTCCTGCGGCCCGCGCAATGCCGGTATGGGCTATTGGGATGAGCTGAAGCGGCACTATAATGCCCTTGCACGGGAGGGCATTGCTGTGGAGTTTGTTGACCAGAACGCCGACCTGACAGGTTATGGTTTGGCCGTGGTGCCGATGCTCTACCTGCTGACCGATGCTTTTGCGAAAAAACTTTGCGCATTTGCGCAAAACGGCGGTACAGTCATCGTCACCTACTGGTCGGGCGTGGTCGATGAAAGTGATCTCTGCCGCCTGGGGGACACGCCCTACGGCCTGACTGAACTGCTGGGGCTGCGCCGCACCGAGATTGACGGCATGTATGACGGGGAAACCCGCCGCTGCATGCCGGCAGCTGGCTGCACACTGCCTGCGGCACAGGCATCCACCCTGTGTGAGGTGGCGGCCCTTGATGAGAAAGATCCGGCAGAGCCGCTCAGCCTGTATGATGAGGATTATTTTGCCGGGCACCCGGCTGCGGCGGTTCACCGATACGGTAAGGGGCGCGCTTACTATCTGGCCAGCCGCTTTGACGAGGCTTTTTATCGGGCGTTTTATCACGATGCTGCAAAGGAAATCGGCTTGAGCCCTGCTTGGCCGGAGGCTCTGCCAGAAGGAGTCTTGGCGGTGCGGCGCGGCAGCTTTGTGTTTGTGCAGAACTGCACGGAACAGCCTGCCACGGTGGGAAACACTGTGCTTGACCGCTACCGAACTGCAGTTTGGAAGGACATGGACCGTATTTTTTGACAAAATCGGCCTGTTTTAGCGTTCTGCTAAAAAGCAGAACGCTTTTTGTTGCTTTCGGACATTGACAACGAAAGAATATCCCGTTATGCTGATATGAGATTTGTTGCGCAATGCATTGCAAAGGAGAAGGTTCCCCCAATGGCCGTAAAAGAAAACGAAAAAATGACTATCGAGCAGGTGGCGGAGGCGCTGGGTGTTTCTAAAACAACGGTGTCCCGCGCACTTTCCGGAAAAGGGCGCATCAGCGAGAAAACCCGCGCCAAGGTGTTCGCCTATATGGGGCATGCCCGCACCGAGGCTGCGCAAAAAGACCCAAAGGTGCGCACCAACAACATCGCTATGGTTGTGCCGCAGCGCTTTATTACACTGGATCTGCCGTTTTTGCGCAAATGTATGGGCGGCATCTGCACCATGGCTGATCAGCGCGGCTATGACATGCTGCTGTGCTACGCCTCCAGCACAGAGTATACCCAGCTGCAGCGTCAGCTGGTGAGCCATAAGGTGGATGGTGTTATTCTGACCTACGCCATGGCAGACGATCCCTGCGTTGACCTGCTGCGGCAGTATGATGTGCCGTTTGTGCTGATTGGCCGCAGTGAGGATAAGACGATACCGCAGGCGGATAATGATCAGGTTACCGCCGCCTGCGAGATGACCCGTATTCTGCTGCAGATGGGTGCCAAGCGGATCGCACTGCTGGTCGGCAGCACGATCTACGCCGTCAACACCGACCGCACGCGCGGGTACCTGCGCGGCTTTGCGGAATCCTGCGTGCCGGTGGATCAGCGCCTTGTTCATTCCGGCATTGAATCAGCAGGGCAGACCATTGATGCGCTGGAGGCGGCGCTTGAACAAAAGGCAGACTGCCTGCTCTGCGGGGACGATGAGATCGCCTATGAGGTCATGCGAGAGTTGCGCAACCGGCATATTCTGGTGCCGCACGATCTGCGCGTTGCCAGCCTGTACGACAGCTCGATGCTGGCCAGTATCACGCCCTCGGTGTCCGCAGTGCAGTACGACGCCGAGCAGCTGGGGCGCACGGCCTGCCGCATGCTGCTTGACCGCCTGCTTGGCAAGGAAATGGTGCAGCGCCAAATTGAGGGGTATCAGGTTATTTTGCGTGAGTCCACCAAATGGAATAGCCGTACCCACGATGGACGATAGCCTGCGCCCCTCTATGGCATACCCACAGATTGTGCAGCAGGGGAGGTATGCTGCCCTGCAAGCTTCCTGAAAATATATAGCGCACCCAGCCCCCGGTTTTACGCCAAAACCGGGGGCTTTTTTGGGCAAATGCATGCTTGTTGCGCAAAAGTTGCGCGCGAAGTGGGCGCTGCCCTAGGTTTTTCCGTCAGAATTTCCAGTTTTCGGGCCGTAATACCGTGAATATCACCCATTGACGCAGGCTGAAAAAGAGTGTATTCTTATGCTTGTAAGGAACAAGTTGTTCAAATGCGCGCAACATAAATGCGCAACATTTGGCGACATATAGCTTCCAAAATCGGAAATGAAGGAGAACTCGATCATGAAAAAATGGAATTCCCGTCATAACGCTCTCGCTGCGGTGAGCACCGTGACTGCGGCCGCTATGCTGACCGCCTGTGGTGGTGCTGCATCCTCCTCTGCTGCGTCCTCTGCCGCATCTCAGGCCGATTCCGCTGCGTCCTCCGGTGAGGCTTCTTCCGCCGCAGAAAGCTGGGGCGATGTTAAGCTGACCATGTGGGGTGCTGAGGAAGACCAGACCATGCTGCGTGAGATGGCCGATGCTTTCATCGCGGAGAATGCCGACAAGGGCAACATTACGATCGAGATCGGTGTCCAGTCCGAGTCCAGTGCCAAGGATACCGTTCTGGCTGACCCCGAGGCAGCTGCCGATGTTTTCGCCTTTGCGGATGACCAGCTCAATGAGCTGGTGGCAGCCGGTGCCCTGCAGGAAATCCTGCTGAACCCCGAGGATGTCAAGAGCCGCAACCTGACTGGTTCCGTTGAGGCCGCGACCATGGACGGCAAGCTCTACGCCTACCCCATGACCGCTGACAACGGCTACTTCCTCTACTATGACAAGAGCGTTCTGAGCGAGGACGATGTCAAGAGCATGGACACCCTGCTGGCCAAGGCCGATGCCTCCGGCAAAAAGTTCATGATGAGCCTGAACGATGCATGGTACGTTTACAGCTTCTACGCCGGTGCCGGCCTGAAGGCTACCCTCGCCGATGACGGCGTCAACACCGTCTGCAACTGGAACGAGGCCCCCGGTGCCGATGTCACGCAGGCAATTCTGGATATGAGCGCCCAGTCCGCTTTCAAGTCTGGCGCGGATGCAGACATCGTTTCCGGCATCAAGGACGGCAGCTGCTGCGCCGCCATCTCCGGCACATGGAACGCCAATACTGCGCAGGAGACCTGGGGCGACAACTACGCCGCCACCAAGCTGCCTACCTACACCCTGAATGGTGAGCAGGTGCAGATGGCTTCCTTCTCCGGTTACAAGCTGGTCGGCGTCAACCCCCACAGCGCCAATGTCGGTGTTGCCATGATGCTGGCTGACTACATCACCAACGAGGAAAATCAGGCCAAGCGCTTCAATGACCGTCAGCTCGGACCCTCCAACATTGCTGCGAACGAGTCTGAGGCCGTGCAAAGCGCACCTGCCATCGCCGCACTGGCTGAGCAGAGCGACTACGCCACCCTGCAGCGCGTAGGTGCCAACTACTGGAGCTCCGCCGAGAGCTTGGGCGAGATCCTGGCTTCCGGCGACACCCAGGGCAAGACCACCCAGCAGTTGGTGGACGATGCCGTAGCCGGTATCACCGCACCCGTAACCCAGTAAAAAATAATCCAGCGGGCACGCAGCGGCTATGCAGCGTGCCCGCTTTTTTTTCAAATCCCGCGCATAAGAAGAAAGGAGATGACTTCTGTGGCAGAAATGGTTCTTGCACCATCGCGTGGCGACGGAAAAGAAGAAAATTTCATTCAGAAGTTCGGCCGTGCATTTGTCCGCGGCGATGCCTTCACCAAGCTGTCGCTGCTTGTCTGGGGTCTGGGCTACATCGGGCATGGGCAGCTCATCAAGGCCCTGCTGGTAACGCTGGTGCAGGGGTTGGGGCTGTATTTTCTGGGCACCTCCGGCATTCCGGCTTTAAAAAAGTTTGGCACGCTCGGCACTGTCCAGATGGAGATGCAGTTTAACCCGGTGACTCTTAAAAACGAGGTCAACAATTACGATAACTCGTTTGCTATTTTGCTGCTCAGCGTCATTGCGCTGGTGGTCATTGTCTCACTGGTCGTGGCGACCATGATGGTCGTGCAGTCGAATTACCTGCTGCAGCAGCAAAAGGCTGCCGGTAAAAAGCCCAACAGCTTCCGTCAGGACATCAACTGCTACCTTAATGAGAAATTTTATGTCACGCTGCTGACACTGCCGGTGCTGGGCGTGGTGGTGTTTACCATTGTACCGCTTTTCATTTTGATTGCCGTTGCCTTTACGAACTACGACCAGCAGCACATGCCGCCTGCCGCACTGTTTACATGGGTAGGGCTGGCAAACTTTGCTTCGCTGTTTGGCGGCCAGTCGCTGTCGATGACCTTCAGCTATGCATTCGGCAAGGTGCTGGTCTGGACGCTGGTCTGGGCGTTCTTTGCAACCTTCACGAACTTCTTCGGCGGCGTGTTTCTGGCAATGTTCATCAACAACAAAAAGACGAAGTGCCCTCGGCTCTGGCGTACCCTGTTTATGATTACCATCGCCGTGCCGCAGTTCGTCACGCTGCTGCTGGTGCGCAATTTCTTCTCGGATGCCGGTATCTTCAATACCATGATGAACAATGCGGGCGTCACGGATCTCCTCAAAACCATTGGGCTTTTGGGGCAGGGCATGGACCATATTCCGTTTCTGACGGATCAGCATTGGGCTAAGTTCATGATCATTATGATCAACATCTGGGTCGGTATACCGTATCAGATGCTGATTGCCACCGGTGTGCTGATGAACATCCCCAGCGATATTCTGGAAGCCTCGACCATCGACGGCGCCAGCCCGCTGCAGTGCTTTATTCATATCAAGCTGCCCTACCTGCTCAGTGTGCAGGGGCCCGCGCTGGTGACGGATTTCGTCAAGAATGTCAACAACTTCAATGTCATCTACCTGCTGACGCAGGATGTCTACAAAACTAAGGATCAGGCAATGGCATCCTCCAGCGCCAAGGAGGTCGACCTGCTGGTCACATGGCTGTTCCGTCTGACGCAGGAGCAGTATAACTATAAGATGGCGGCGGTCATCGGCATTATGGTATTTATCATCTGTGCCATTTTCACACTGGTTTGCTTCCGCTTCATCAATAAAAAGGAGGCGACGTTCTCTTGACACAGCAAACAGTTTCGCTGCCTGGCAGCTCGCAGGCGCAGCTGCGTCAGGGTCGCATCGTCCGCGGTGTGCGCAGCGTCATTCGCCATCTGATTCTTGCCCTGCTGGCAGGTATCTGGCTGGTGCCCATTGTCTGGCTGGTGGCAACCTCATTCTCCACCGACCGCGGCATCAATGTGCGGCGGTTTTTCCCCGCTGGTTATACACTGGACAACTACGCCAACATCATGTTCCACCCCGATTCCGTTGCGCAGTTCCCGCGCTGGTTTGTAAACACCTTTGTGGTTGCGTGCTTTACCTGCGTTATCTCCACCTGCTTTGTGCTGATGGTTGCCTATGCATTGAGCTGCTGCCGCTTTAAGGGACGCAGGCTGCTCCAGAATCTGTCGGTCATTGTCAACCTGTTCCCCGGTGTTCTGGCGATGATTGCAGTTTACTTCGTCTTGAAGTACCTCAACCTGACCAACTCCTACGCCGGTCTTATCATGGTCTATGCCGGTTCGTCTGGACTTGGCTACCTGATCTGTAAGGGCTTTTTTGATACCACGCCTCTTTCCCTGCGTGAGGCCGCCAAGCTGGACGGTGCCTCCGATGCGCGGATATTCTTTCAGGTCGTGCTGCCGATGTCCAAGCCGATTTTGGTGTACACCATCATCAGCTCTTTTATGATACCTTGGACGGACTTCGTCATGGCAAAAATGATTCTGAACTCCGGCCTCTCCGCCGACTGGACGGTCGCCATCGGCCTGTTCAATATGCTGCAGAGAACGCTCATCAACAACTACTTTGCGCTGTTCTGTGCAGGCGGTGTGCTGGTCTCCGTCCCCATCTCAATTTTGTTTATTATCATGCAGAAATTCTATGTCGAGGGCATTACCGCCGGCGCAGATAAGGGCTGATCGTAAACTCGTTTTTTCTCCTTCAACAGCAAAGCGGCACCGCCATGTGGCGGTGCCGCTTTGCTGTTGAAATATGCTGAAATATCTTGACTTGATTTATTCTGCGTCCCTATAATACTATGCAAATTTGGCAAACCATGAAGAATGAGTCAATTCGTACGCCGTATCGGCACTTAGAATTATGCGGTATTGCCTAAAAAACCACCGGGCAGCTTACGGGCTGTCCGGCGGGAAAGGGGGCTTATTTTATGGGTAGGGCAGGGGAGAGGACGGGAATGCGGGGTTACTTCTCGTAGCCTTTTCCGTCATACTTGTCAGGCTCGGGGGTGCCCAGCAGTACATCGGCATACGGCCCGCCGAGGGTCTGCAGCCCCTTGGCCACCAGTCCTGCAAAGGCAACGGCACCGGGATTGCGCAGGTGGGTGTTGTCGGTCTTGCCCTCAGGGTAGTTCGGGTAGAGCCCGGGCGCAAATACCATGTACAATTCGCGGCTGGCAGGCTCGCCGAGCTGCTGCACCAGTTGGGCGCTGGCGGCAGTCAGGTCAATGAGAGGCAGCGCCTCCCGCGCAGCAAGCTGACGGACTGCATCGGGGTAGGCACCGTGGGTCGGCGTCAGGCGGTCACCCTCAAAATGACGGCGCACCAGCGGCGTGATAAGCACAGGCAGCGCACCCTTGGCCTGGGCTTCGCGTGCGTAGGCCAGCAGATTGGCAGCATATTGCTCAGGCGCAGCGTAGCGGGCAGGGTCCTCCGACTTTTCATCGTTGTGGCCGAACTGGATCAGCAGCAGGTCACCCGGGTGCAATGCAGCCTCGACCGGCGCCCAAAGGCCCTCCTCACGGAAGCTTTTGGTGCTGCGGCCGTTGCGGGCGTGATTGCAAACCATAATGCCGGGGGCAAGGTAGAGATCAAGAGCCTGCCCCATGCCGCATTGCGGCCAAGTCGAAATATTGTTGTATTGTACGGTGGAATCACCGATCCAGAAAATGCGCGGTGCCATAGATGCTATCTGGCCTCCCTTATGCAGTTACAGAAAGAACGGACGGCCGCCGGCGTCAGGCTTTGGCCTGGCTCGGGTGGGGGACGGGCGGCATTTTAGTAAACATGGCTTTCAGGGCCAGCGGTGTGGCAACACTGGATACCACGATCAGCAAAATAACGGCTGTGAAATAAACAGGATCGACAACACCGACCTCAAGACCCTTCTGCGCTACGATCAGGGCAACCTCGCCGCGGGTCATCATGCCGACACCGACCTTGAAGGAATCACCCCAGTTGAAACGGCAGATTTTGGCGGCCAGACCGCAGCCGACGATCTTGCACAGCAGCGCAACAACCACAAAGCAGATGCTGAACAGCAAAATCTCAGGTGTCAAGCCGCTGATGTCGGTCTTTAAGCCGATGCTTGCAAAGAAGATGGGGGCAAAAATCAGATAATTGCTGATGTCAACGCGGCGCTCCACATAGGAGGCATCGTGCAGGGTGCAAAGAACAATACCGGCAATATACGCGCCGGTAATATCGGCAATACCGAAGTATTTTTCAGCGATATAGGCCATTGCAAAGCAGAATGCAAGGCTGACAATCGTGACGCGCTGGGTGTGCGGATTGCGGGCATCGAGCCACTTCATAATAGAATGGAATATAAAGCCGACGCCGACAGCAACGAGGAAGAAAAGCACCGTCTGGATCAGCACGCCGCCGATGCCGGTCCCCTCGCCGGAGCTGGCACCCAGCACACAGGTCAGCACGATGATGCCGATGACATCATCAATAACTGCGGCACTGACGATGGTCGTGCCGAGGAAGCTTTTCAGGTGTCCTAATTCCTGCAGCGTGGCTACCGTAATGGAGACGCTGGTGGCTGTCATGATCGTGCCGATGAACAGTGCGCGATAAAATTCCGGGCTGCCCACGGCCGAAAAGCCGTAGAACGCACTGTAGAGCAGCGTGCCGCCCACCAAAGGCACCAGAACGCCGACACAGGCGATAAGCGTTGCGATGGGGCCTGCGCGCAGCAGCTCCTTCAGGTTGGTGCCAAGGCCGGTCGTGAACATAAGCAGTACCACGCCGATCTCAGCGAAGGTGGAAATGGTATCGTTGGTCTGCACCAGATTCAAAAGGCAGGGACCAATCAACAAGCCGGCGATGATCTCGCCGACTACCTGAGGTGCCCTGCACTTGCGGGCTACAAGACCAAAGAATTTAGCACTTAGTATAATGATTGCCAAATCGCGGAATACGGAATACATAAAAGACCACGCTCCCTCAAAATCAATAGGGCATAAGCAACACCGTAGGATTCGTACTGTAGGAGGGGCCTGAAGGCTCGCAGCGTGGGAATTGTGCGTTGATGCCTGTCGCTTGTTATTGTTATAGCACCATGGAACGCATTTTTCAATCCCTTTTTTGTATTTGTGCGCGGTTTTTCTATGCAGCCTCTTATAAGGGTATACCGGCTTGGGCGGCGTATTGGCAACGGACGCTGACGCCGGCCGAAAAATTGCATGAGATATTGCGAAACTATTATTCTTTTGTGAACATTAGCACTCTGCGCTTGACATTGCTAACAACCGGTGCTATAACGAAGATGTGCTCAGGAGGAAGAGCAAACGAGGAGCTGCAAAGCTTCTCGGGACACTTTTCGGAATGGACGCTTCAAAATTGTTGCCCGACCCGAACGCCGGGATTGGAGGAATGATTTATGCTTATGCCGACTGTTTTCCATGAAAACCTGTTCGATGATTTCTTCGATCCGTTCTGGAATGACGCTGCACTGGAACGTGCTATGAACCGTGAGGCTCGTGGCGCCTTTGGTAAGCGTGGTGCAAACATGATGAAGACCGATGTCAAACAGACGGACAATGGCTACGAAGTAGCTGTTGACCTGCCGGGCTGCAAGAAGGAAGACGTCCAGATGGAACTGGACGACGGCTACCTGACCATTCAGGCAGTGCGCAGCCACAGCAACGATGAAAAGGATAAGAAGGGCCGCTATCTGCGGCGCGAATCCTTCTCCGGCACCTGCGCGCGCAGTTTCTACGTGGGCGATGTGAAGAAGGAAGACATCCACGCAAAGTTCGAGGATGGCGTCCTGCACGTCGAGCTGCCTGCTCCTCAGCAGACGAAGGCTTTGCCTGAGAACCCGAATCTGATTGCAATCGAGTAAAACGCCGGCCATGTGCGCCAAAGCACAACGCACATAAGATGCCCCGGAGAGCTGTTAAGCCCTCCGGGGCATTTTTTGTTATACAGCGCGCAAAGCCCTGACAGAGATTTTATCTGGATTTGATTGTATCCCTGCAGCAGTTTATTCAAGCAGGTCACCCCTGCGCCTGATAAACAACCTCAAAATATTCGCAAACGCATTTCATGCTCTCGTCAAAGGTGGTGCCGATCTCCGCACAGGCGGTCTCAAACGCCTTACGGTGAACCTCCTGCCATTGCGCGAGCGTGCCGTCCCCCTCAGCCAAAGCGCAGTCCTGCGTTACCTCGGCAAAGGGGATGATCTCAACCTTGACGGTGCGGGTAATGCAGCGCGGCTGCATCTGGCTGTCAAGCACTACGGTGTGGTCCCCGGTCTTGGGCAAAAGCTGCATCTGGGCCTGAAACAGGCTGTACAGGCCGGTGTTGGCGTGCTTTTTGCCGCTTATAATGCTGTCCAGTATCTCATCGGTGCCGTTGCTGTCGTAAAAGCATACCGAATAGGCCGGAATATCCAGCCCGGAATCCCTGATAAACTGTTCGATCTGATCCATAGTACCCCCCAATAATTACTATAATGATACAACACCCATACCGGAAAGTCAATCGGACAATGCCCCGATTGTGTAACCGCAGCGGGCCGTGCATGCAATGCGTAAAATTGCGGAAAGCGGAATTATAATCAAGTTGATGTAAACAGATGTATAAAAAACCTTGCCCGGTCAAAAATGCGCAATATTTGCTGGGAAATTTCTATAACGCTGCCAAATTTTGGTTGTACAAAATAAAAAACTGTGTTATTATATAAAATAGTTGGTTGCAGCTTATCATAGAGGAAGTCAAGAGTGTACGGAATGGCAGACCCTGCAGCCGATATTTACCTGAAGGGGAATTTGAATGAAAAAGAAAAGATGGAGCCGCCTGCTTGCCCTGCTGCTTGTGCTGTGGCTTAGCGTGTCTCTGCTGGCAGGCTGCGGTGCAGAAAGCACCGAAGCCGCAGCGTCCAAAGAGGATGCCGAGACCATACAGGTCTACCTGTGGACAACAAACCTCTACGATACCTACGCGCCCTATATCCAGTCCCAGCTGCCCGATGTGAATATTGAATTCGTCGTGGGGCATAACGATCTGGATTTCTATAAATTCCTGCAGGAAAACGGCGGTCTGCCGGATATTATCACCTGCTGCCGCTTCTCGCTGCATGATGCCGCGCCGCTCAAGGGCAGCCTGATGAATCTCGCCATGACCAACGAGGCGGGCGCAGTCTACAACAACTATCTCACTAACTTTATGAATGAGGACGGCAGCATTAACTGGCTGCCGGTATGCGCCGATGCGCACGGCTTTGTTGTCAACCGCGGCCTGTTTGAAAAGTACGATATTCCGCTGCCGACCGACTATGACAGCTTTGTCTCTGCCTGTCAGGCGTTTGCGCAGGTGGGTGTGCGCGGCTTTACGGCGGATTATGCCTACGATTACACCTGCATGGAAACACTGCAGGGGCTGTCTGCCTCGGCGCTTGCCTCCTCCGCAGGGGTGAAGTGGCGCACGGCGTATTCCGACCCGGCCGATACGACCCGTGTGGGGCTGGATGAAACGGTATGGCCGCAGGTGTTTGCGCGGATGGAGCAGTTCATCACCGATACCGGGCTGAACCGCAGCGACCTTGAGAATAACTACGATACGATTGCAGAGCTGTTTGCAAATGAGCAGCTTGCCATGTATTTTGGTACCTCCGCCGGTGTGCAGCAATACCGCGACCAGGGGTTGGACACGGTTTTTATGCCGTTTTTTAATGATAACGGCGAGAAATGGCTGATGACCACGCCGTATTTTCAAATTGCGCTGAACCGCGAGCTGGAAAACGATGAGGCGCGCCGCAATAAGGCCATGCGGGTGCTGAAGGTCATGATGTCGGCCGATGCGCAGAACCTTGTCTGCGCCGGACAGGATACCTTGAGCTACAGTCAGGATGTGCCCCTGCGCTTTACCGATGCACTGAGCGATGTGCGGCCCGTGGTTGAAGAAAATCACATGTATATCCGCATTGCCTCCAACGACTTCTTTGCCGCCTCTCAGGAGGTTGTTTCCAAAATGATCGCGGGCGAGTATGACGCCGCGCAGGCCTACCGCGCCTTCAATGACCTGCTTATTGAGAAAGAGCCTACGCCCGATGAAACGGTCTTGACCGTACAGAAGGGCTATTCCGGCATCTTCCACAAAAACGGCGGCAATGCGTCTTATTCAGCTATGGCCAATACGATGCGCGGCATCTATGGCACCGATGTGCTGATTGCCGCTGCCAACAGCTTTACCGGCAGTGTGCGGCAGGCGGCGTATACGAAGAAGGAGGCCGCCGCTATGGTAATGCCGAACAATCTCCGGTCCTACCGGTGCGAGATGACCGGCGCCGAGCTGAAGGAAACCGTCAAGGCCTTCGTGGAAGGCTATGAGGGCGGGCTGCCGGTATTCAACCGCGGCTCGCTGCCCGTTGTCAGCGGCATTGCCATTGAGGTACAGGAGAACGGCGGCAGCTATACGCTGACCGGTGTTACAAGGGACGGGCAGCCGGTGCAGGATGACGATACCTTTACCGTGTGTTGCCTTTCCGCGCCAAAGTATATGCAGCCCCTGCTGGCGGACGGCAGCAGTGCCTTTGAAGAAGAGGATATGACCGTCAAAAATGCATGGCTGGACTATGTTTGCGCAGGCAGCGCACTTCTTGCCGAGCCGGAAAGCTACATCGTTTTGAGGAATGAAAATGGCTGAGCAAAAGAAGGACGCCCGGTTTGGCCCGCGCATGAGCAAAAGTAAGAAGCACCGCATCAAAAGCTGGCTTGCCGCAGCGGTCGCCGTGCTGCTTGTGGTGGCTGCACTGGTTATTGCCGGTATCCAGTATTCAAAATTTGTGTCGCAGACGCTCTATGAGGAGAGCACCGCCCATCTGGTGGAGGTTTTGCACCAGTCCAACAAGATGCTGAATGAAACGGTCAACAAGAATATGACCTATCTGCATATGTGGTCCGGCTCTTTACAGCGTTTTTCTGATGAGCGAGAAATCCGTGAGTTTATGGAGGCTGCCCAGCAGGAAACCGGATTCACCGAGTTTTACTTCCTCTCGGCGGAGGGAAATTATATGACCGTGACCGGCGAGACGGGCTATCTTGGTCTGCAGGGCAATCTGGAGGAAAATATCTCGCAGGGGAACGATATAGTCATGAGCGCCGTCCTGCCCGGCAAGCCCCAGATGCTTGTATTTGCCTGCCCGGAGATACGGGGCAGCTATCAGGGCTTTGCCTATGATGCGATTGCCGTTGCCTATAATAATGAAGCAATCGTGAAGGTGCTGGATATTTCCGCCTTTCAGGGCAGCGCTATCCGCTATGTGGTCCACTCCGATGGGCGCATTGTCATCAATGGCAAGGCAGACCCGGAGTATACCATCTACAACCTTTTTGCTGTCCTGCAGGAGTATTTTGACCTGACGCAGGCAGAGACACGAGCGCTGGCAAGGGACTTTGAGCAGGGAAACAGCGGCTCAACGCGGGTGACGCTTGACGGTGTGAACTATTACCTGACCTATGTAAGCGTCAATGTGCAGGATTGGATGTTGGTGAGCCTTGTCCCGGCTGACATCGTAAACGCCGGCATGAATACGCTGCAATCCAGAACTGTGCTGATCGTGACGGCCTTTGCGCTCTGCCTTGCGGTGCTGGCCATCCTGCTGATCCTGCAAAAAAGCCATGTCAAGCTGCGCCGGAAAAATACTGAGCTTCTCTACCGGGAGGAGCTGTTTGCAAAGCTCTCTCTGAATGTGGACGATGTGTTCATGATGGTGGATGCAAAGACCGCCCGGGTGGATTATGTCAGCCCGAACATTGAGCGGCTGCTGGGCCTCCCGGAGCAGGCGGTACGGCAGGATATTGAGGTGCTGAAAAACCTGCACCCGAAGGATGCCCCGGACCGGGATAAAGATTTCTTAGCGGGCCTTATAAGCGGGCAGCAGCGCGAATGGAACTTTGATTTTATTCATCAGCAAACAGGGGAACACCGCTGGTTCCATAATATTGCCGTGGGCAGTGATGTCGAGGGCAGACGCAAGTACATTCTTGTGTTGTCGGACCGAACCGCCGACAAAAAGGTGAATCAGGCGCTCTCGGAGGCTGTTCATGCAGCGGAAACTGCCAACCGTGCCAAGAGCACCTTCCTTTCCAATATGTCCCACGACATCCGCACCCCGATGAACGCCATCATCGGCTTTACTACACTGGCTGTCAGCAATATTGACAACAAAGAAAAGGTGCGG
>OGJK01002266.1_pt1 | contig 15271 bp, 10 predicted proteins | sample 1571961 | NCBI WGS metagenome assembly OGJK01 (sample SAMEA2582120, study PRJEB24529) | metagenome | biome: Human gut stool | place: China | collected 2011 | reverse complement strand
GCCATCGTATCCTCGATGACGCTGCCCTTGGGCAGGGCGTATTCGGCGATCTTCCACTCCTTGAGCTTGCGCGAATCGAACAGGTAGAGACTCTTGCTCGTATGGAAATGGGCGTCCTCGATGCTGTCCGTATCGTAGTATTTCCGGATCTGGCCGGCAATGATCTCCGCACCGTTCTCGTATTCGGGCACGTAACCGCCGATCGCCATGTCGCCGATGCCCGTACCGGTCACCGAGAAGACCGGAACGCGGGGGTTGTTCTGCACCAGGTCGTTCAGCGACCGCTGCATGAAGTATTCGCCGTCGCTGCCCACGCGCCACGTGCCCAGCATCACGGCCGAACGGGGCGGCAGCGTCGCAAAGGTCCGGAACGCCGTCTCCTCCCCCTCGCGGCTGTCCACCAGCACAAGGTTCATGTCGGGATAGTTTTTCATCTCCTCGCGTACGAGCGCCTGGAGGGAAATACCCCCGTAGGTGTTATCCGAGATGAAGGCGATGTTCTCGGCTTCGGGAAAAAGCGAACGAACCAGCTCGATATTGCGGCGGACGTCATACTTGTTGAGCATACCGCCCACATTGTTCAGGCTGTCCGTCATGTTCATGTAATTGATCGAAGGGGGCAGCCACATGCCGAGACTGTCCTCCGGCGGCGGGAGCACGATGCCGTTGGAACTGACATAGCAGCAGAAGCACATTACATCCTTGGGGATATGCCCCAGCGAGACGAACGATGCCCATGCCTCCTGCCCCAGCAGGACGATGGCGCGAAGCCCCTTGTTCTCATACCGGGAAATCATGTTCTCGGTCTGCGACATCCAGATGGGTGCGTCGTTGATGCTCTTGCATTCGAGCGTTTCGACATAGATATCGCACGGGATGCCCGAAGCCATGATGTTGCGTTCGAACTCGGCGATGAAGCCCGACATGCGGCGCGTATCCGGATTATACGAGGAAATAATCAGGATACTCTCCCTCTCCTGCGGCGCTTGAGCCCGAAGCAATGCGGGCAACAGGGCGCAACACAGAAGAAGAAATATCCGATTTTTTTTCATTGGGTTCCTGGTCATAGTTTCCCTTTCTATCGCGAAAGCAGCGCCGCAATCCGCGTACGGAGTTCATCCGCCCGCAGAGGTTTGGCAAGACATTCGTTGAAACCGGCCTGGAACATGCGGTAGCGGTCGGTTTCGAACGCATAGGCCGTGAGTGCGATAACGGGGACGTCGGGCGAAATCTCCCGCACGCCCCGAAGCGCCTCATAGCCGTCCATGACGGGCATGTTGATATCCATCAGCACCAAGTCGGGGCGGCAGTCGGCGAACAAGGCGACGGCCTCCTCTCCGTTCCAGGCGTGCAACAGGTCGTAATCACGGCGCAGCAACACCTCGACGAGCTTATAATTACTCGGATTATCCTCGGCAACCAGCAAGCGGGGACGGTTGCCGACCGGATTTACACTATTGTCACACTCCATCGCTTCATCGGTTTAACAAAATCGCCCGACAGAGGCAAAGACCGGACAATTGCACAAAAATACCATTTTTTTGATTAATAATAAAATATTTCCCTTTAAAAATTAACAGCACCCCGAAAACAGGACGGGAAATCCGGGCGTTTTTGACATATAAATTACCTTAAAAGTTTATAATGCCAATTTTTTTACCGATATTTGCACGGGGTATCCGGATCAGGAGCGGGAAACGACACGGGTTGCAACGCCCGCTCCGGAATTCCAGGTAAATTTAAATAAACAACCGCCCGGAACCGGACAACGAGCATGCGACGCTTCCCGTTCCGGAAAAACCCAATGACAACGAACCGCCGAACATGAACCGCAAGAAAGTACTGATCGTAGACGACAAGGAGCAGATCGCCAAAATACTTTTCGCATACCTTCACAAGGATTACGAATGCTTTTACATGCAGAACCCGCCGCAGGCCATCGAGTGGCTCTCGCGGGGGAACATGCCCGACCTGATTATTTCGGACATCCGCATGCCCGAAATGCGCGGCGACGAATTCCTGGCATACCTCAAGCTCAACGAACTCTTCAAGCAGATCCCGGTCGTGATGCTTTCGAGCGAGGACAGCACCTCGGAACGCATCCGCCTGCTGGAAGAGGGTGCGGAAGACTATATCGTCAAACCGTTCAACCCGCAGGAACTCAAAATAAGGATTAAAAAGATTTTGGATTGAAGTACCCCGTCATCTACATCAAAGGCAGAGGCAACCACACGGCCCGTTTCACGGAGCTGACCGAGGGACAGATGCGTATCGCAGGGGATATCGGCGCAGCCATGGGCAAGCTCATGCCGCTCAAGGACGACCACGCCTTCATCCTCTACGAACAGCAGGGCGAGGAGGACATCCGCAGCATCCGCTTCCTGCGCTCCTGGTTCCCGGGTGCCGGCATCATCCTCATCATCTCGGGGCAACTGACCGGGGAGGAGCGGCGCGCATACCTCGGAGCCGGTGTGAACAGCGCCGTGCCGGACGACATATCGCGCGCAGATTTCCTCCGCATACTGCAATTCATGACCGACTATACGTTCGTCCACAAACCCGTCGCAGGTAGCGGGAACGACGTAGAGTTGTTCCGCATGCCGCTCTGGAAACGGGCGTTCGACATCGCGGCATCGCTCTCGGCGATCCTCCTGCTCTCGCCCCTGCTTATAGCCGTGGCCGTGGCCGTCAGACTCGACAGCCCGGGGCCGGTCATCTATAAGTCGAAACGCGTGGGAAGCAACTACCGGATCTTCGATTTCCTGAAGTTCCGCTCGATGCACTCCGACGCAGATCAGCGGCTCAAGGAGCTGGAGGATCTGAACCAGTATGCCTCTGAACCCGTCGCCGAAGACGATGCGAAGATGGCGCTCAACGACGACGAGATCCGCAAACTGCTGGCGGACACCGAAAACGGCATGCTCTATGCAGACGATTTCGTGATCCCCGAGGAGGCCCATCAGCACCAGCTGGAAACCGAACAGGAAAACGCGTTCGTGAAGATCGAGAACGACCCCCGCATCACGCGCCTGGGGCGTTTCCTGCGCAAATACAGCATCGACGAACTCCCGCAGCTCTTCAACATCCTGCGGGGCGACATGTCGGTCGTGGGCAACCGCCCGTTGCCCCTCTACGAGGCCGAACGCCTCACGAGCGACGAATATATCGAACGGTTCATGTGCCCCTCGGGCCTCACGGGACTGTGGCAGGTCGAAAAACGCGGGCAGGCGGGGAAACTCTCGCCCGAACAGCGCAAGCAGCTCGACATCGAATACGCCCGCAGGATGTCGCCGTGGTTCGACCTGAAAATAATCCTGCGCACGTTCACCGCATTCATACAGAAAGAAAATGTTTAAAACCCAGCAACATATGAAAAGGGCCGTCTTCACACTCTGGCTGCTGCTGGCTGCTGTCGCCGCAACGGCGCAAAGCGAGCCTACACCACCCGAATTCGAATACAGCGACCTGCAACGGCTTACTCCGGAAGATTACATCGACATGCAGCTGCCCCCGCTCCACGTACTGATGGAGAATGCGCGCCATGCACCGCAGGTCGGCTATTACGAGTCGAACCGCGAGATCGAGGAGCGCGAACTGAAAACCGTGCGCCGCAACTGGATGCGCAATTTCAAGCTCAACGCCAACTACAACTACGGATCGTCGGACATCTACAACCAGAATTATCAGGACAGCAACATCCCGATATGGACGACGACCACGACCGGGCGCGAGCAAAGCTGGTGGAACGTCGGGGCTTCGCTCTCGATCCCGCTCGACGAGATTTTCAACCGCCGCAACAAGATCAAGCAGCAGAAGAAGCGTATCGAGAACACCCAGTACGACCTCGACCGCTGGTACGACGAGTTGCGCATGAAGATCATCGACGCCTACACCACGGCCGTCGAGCAGCTCTCGATCCTGCGGAGCGCCGCCGAAGCCAAGATCACGTCCGAGGCACAATACCGCATGACCGAAGTGGACTTCGTCAAAGGCAAGCTCGACGCGCAGACGCTGAGCCGCCAGAAGAGCCTCGAAAATTCGGCGACCCGCGAATACGAGCAGGTGCGGCGCAACCTCAACGACGCCCTGCTGCGGCTCGAAACCGACGCAGCGTTCCGCGCAAGGCAAGTCGCCTACGGCCTCGAACGGGTGAAACGTTTCTCGTGGGAAAAGACCGCCCGGCACTTGCTGGCACTTTACGAATCGCTCGGGAAGACAAACTGAATACCGTACTGCCGAAATTTCGTGCTCCGGATTCAAAACCCCGGACAGCCGCATTGCAAAAGTTCGTTATATAACACTGTAATTGACTTATGATTGAAAAGATCAGAAATAACCCCCGGCTCAAACAATTCGTCATCGGGCTGATTTCGCCGCACAGGCACCCCCGGCCCCGTCTTTGGGTGCGCTGGTTCGTGAACCCTTTTGTTCACAAAAAAGGCCGCGGGGCGCTTATCCGCCGCCATGCGCGGCTCGACGTTTTTCCCTGGCGGCGCTTCGAAGTGGGACGCGACGCCCTGATCGAGGATTATGCGGTCGTCAATAACGGTGCGGGAGACGTAGTGATCGGCGACCAGGCGCGCATCGGCATCGGATCGGTGATCATCGGCCCCGTGCGCCTGGGCGACCGGGCCGGACTGGGCCAGCATGTCTTCATCTCGGGGTTCAACCACGGTTATGCCGACGGGACACGAGACTCGAATGCACAGGAACTCGTGCGCAAAGAGGTGACGATCGGACGTGAATCGCATATCGGCGCCAATTCGGTGGTCGTGGCGGGCGTCACGATCGGCGAACGCTGCCAGATCGGCGCCGGGAGCGTCGTTACCAAGAACATCCCCTCGTACAGCGTCGCCGTAGGCAACCCGGCGCGCGTAATCAAGCGTTATGACGCCGCACGCGCAAAATGGATACGTGTCGATGAATAACCCGAAAGTCAGCGTCATCATCCCCGTATACAATACGGAGGCCTACGTCGAACAGACCCTGCGTTCGATCATGGGACAGACCCTGCGCGACATCGAACTGATCGTCGTCAACGACGGTTCGACGGACGGCAGCCTCTCCGTACTCGAACGCATAGCCACCGGAGACGACCGCATCCGGCTCTACACCCAGCCCAACAAAGGGCTTTCGCAGACCCGCAACGCAGGGATCGCCCGTGCCCGGGGCGAATTCATCTACTTCATGGACAGCGACGACCTGCTGGAACCCGACGCCCTCGAACGCTGCTACGAACGCTGCCAGTCAGACCGGCTCGATTTCGTGTTCTTCGACGCCGAAAGCTTCGGGACGACGGCCTCCGACGCCGCATGGTTCGACTACCGGCGTGCAAAATATTTCGGAACGGAGGTCTGCGACGGCACCGACCTGCTGCGCAGGATGCTCGCACTACACTGCTACCGGGCTTCGGCCTGCCTGAGTTTCATCCGCACCGCCTACCTGCGCGGGCTGGGACTGCGCTTCTACCCGGGGATACTCCACGAAGACGAACTCTTCACCCCGCAGCTCTATCTCGGGGCGTCGCGTGCAGGCGGAATCGAACGCGCGTTCTTCAAGCGGCGCATACACGGGGATTCGATCATGGGACGCGGGTTCTCGCGCCGCAACCTCGAAGGCTATACCACCGTACTGCGCGAACTGAACCGCTTTGCCGCGACGCGCGACGCCGGCCAGCGGCAACTCATACGCACGCTCACGAGGCAGATACTGCGCCCCGTGATGCGCAACGCTTGGGCGCTCCCGGCCGGGACACGCTGGAAACTGGCCTGGGATGCCCTGCGCCACTACCCGGGCAGCATCGACGGCCGCGCCCTGGCGACGCTGCTGTTCAAGAAACCGCTAAAAAAAGAAAACGGGAAATGAGTGTCAGGCGGGAATTGGCTTCGGGCGTATTCTACACCTCGATCGCAAAGTACGCGGGCATCGTCGTAACGCTCGTGGTGACGGGTATCCTTTCGCGCCTGTTCACCCCCGAGCAGTTCGGCGTGGTGAACATCGCCACGGTAGTGATCGCCTTCTTTGCCATCTTCAGCGATCTGGGCATCGGCCCGGCCGTCATCCAGCACAAAGACCTCGACAGGCACGACCTGGGCGGGATATTCTCGCTCTCGGTATGGTCGGGGGCAGTCATGGCGCTGCTGTTTTTCGCAGCAGCCGGCACGATCGCCTCTCTCTACGGCGATTCGCAGGTGCTGCGCAACGTCCTGCGCATCCTCGCGCTGAACCTCTTTTTCGCCGCGGCCAACATCGTCCCCAATGCACTTATCCTGAAGGAGAAACGCTTCCGGTTCGCCGCCATGCGGTCGCTCACGGTGCAAATCGCAGGGGGCACGGCTGCCATCGCCGCAGCCTATGCCGGGGCAGGCATCTACGCACTGACGATCAACCCGGTGTTTTCGAGCCTGATGCTCCTGGCGATAAACTACCGCCAGAACCCGCTGCCGCTGCGCCTGCGCCCGGGACGCAAGGCGCTGGGCAAAGTATTCTCGTTCTCGGCCTACCAGTTCTCGTTCCAGTTGATAAACTATTTCAGCCGCAACCTCGACAAGCTGCTCATGGGACGTTACATGAGCCTCTCGCAACTGGGTTATTACGACAAGTCGTACCGGCTGATGATGCTCCCGCTGCAAAACATCGCCTATGTCATATCGCCCGTCATGCACCCCATCTTTTCGGAGATGCAGCACGACCTGAAGCAGTTGGGCGCCTCCTACCTGAAAGTCGTCCGGCTGCTGGCATTCATCGGGCTGCCGCTCTCGGCCGTGCTCTTCTTCACGGCACAAGAGCTGGTGCTCATCATCTTCGGCGACCAGTGGGAGCCGTCCGTCCCGGTGTTCCGGATACTGGCGCTCTCGGTCGGCATCCAGATCGTGATGTCCACCTCGGGCTCGATCTTCCAGGCCGCCAACGCCACGCGGATGCTCTTCCTCTGCGGCGTATTCTCGGCGGCGCTCAACGTCGCGGCGATCTGCACCGGCATCTTCGCATTCGGCACGACCGAAGCCGTGGCCTGGTGCATCTGCGCCTCGTTCGCCGTCAACTTCGTGCAATGTTACCACGCGTTGTTCTGCCTCACGCTGCGCACGGGGTGGCGCCCGTTCTGGCAAAATTTCCTCTCGCCGCTGCTGCTCACGGCACTCGTCGGCCTGCCCCTGGCAGCAGCCGGATGGTTGCTCCCGCCGATGCCGCTCGTGGCGTCGCTCACCCTCAAGGGGACGGCGGCACTCGGCGTATGGCTCCTTTATGTGCACCTGAGCGGCGAATACGACCTGAAAGGGCTTGCATACCGGCTCCTCGCCCGCAAAAACCGATAACAGTATGAAAGGATTATTCGTCGTCTTCCACGGGTTTTCGGCCCACAGCGGCATCAGCAAGAAGATCTTTGCCCAATGCGACGCACTGCGGCGCAACGGTGCCGACATCGAGTTGTGCCACATCGAGATAGCGCCCGACGGCACGCAGCGCCGAATGGTCGGCGGACAGGCGATCCGCACCTTCGGCAAGGGATTGCGGGCCAAGCTCGAAAAAAGGGTCTCGCTGAGCGACATCACGCGCTACATCCGCCACGAAGGGGTGGAGTTCCTCTACATCCGCCACGACCACAACGCCAGCCCGGTGCTGATCCACTGGCTGCGCAAGGTCAAAAAACTCGGCGTGCGGATCGCGCTTGAAATCCCGACCTACCCTTACGACGCCGAATTCGCGCAGTCGCCCGCGGTGCGGAAGCTCAAACTGCGCATCGACCGCATGTTCCGCTGCCGCATGGCCCGCTACATCGACCGCATCGTCACCTTCTCCGACGATACGGAAATATTCGGCCGCCCGACGATCCGTATATCCAACGGCATCGACTTCCGGAGTATCCCGCTCAAAACCCAGGTACACGGGGATCACCACAACTTACGGCTGCTGGCCGTGGCGAACATCCATTTCTGGCACGGCCTCGACCGCGTGATCGAAGGACTGCGGGACTATTACGCCGCCCCGCACCAGTGCATCGTCCGCCTGCGCATCGCGGGCGACGGCGTGGAAACGCTCATCGCAGAGTACCGCCGCATGATCGACGCATACTCCCTGGCAGAGTATGCCGAGGTCATCGGCCCCCGTTCGGGCGCGGCGCTCGACGCCGAATTCGAGTGGTGCGACATGGGCATTGCCAGCCTCGGGCGCCACCGCAACGGCATCACCGGTATCAAGACGCTCAAAAACCGCGAATACACCGCACGCGGCATCCCGTTCGTATACTCGGAACGGGACAGCGACTTCGACGGCATGGACTACGTGATGAAAGCCCCGGCCGACGACACGCCCCTCGACATCGCGGCGCTCGTGCGTTTCTACGACGGGCTGCACCTCACACCCGCACAGATCCGCGGCACGGTCGAGGGACGCCTCTCGTGGGACAACCAGATGAAACAGGTATTAACCGAACTTTTCGAAGCATGACGACCGTAGCGATACTCTTCTGGGCGGGGGTATTCCTCGTCTTCTACACCTACCTCGGATACGGCATCCTGCTGTGGCTGCTGGTGAAGATCCGCGAAGCCGTGCACCCGGCACGGCGGTACGCCTTTCCTGCCGACCCGCCCGAGGTGACGCTGCTCATCGCCGCCTACAACGAACAGGAGGTCGTGGCGGAAAAGATGGCCAACTGCCGGGCATTGGATTATCCGGCCGGAAAGCTCCGCGTGACGTGGATCACCGACGGCTCGACCGACCGCACCGTCGAACTGCTCGCCGCCTACCCCGAGGTGACGGTGCTGCACGACCCGCGCCGGGGCGGTAAGACCGCGGCGCTGAACCGGGCGCTGGGAATAGTCCGCACGCCGCTGGTCGTATTCACCGATGCCAATACGATGCTCAACCCCGAAGCCGTGGCGCAGGTCGTCCGCTGCTTCGAAGACCCCGCAGTGGGGTGCGTGGCCGGCGAAAAACGCGTCGCCGGGACAGGGAATACGGGCGCCGCCGCAACGGAAGGCGTCTACTGGAAATACGAGTCGAAGCTCAAGGAGCTGGATCACCGCCTCTACTCGGCGGTGGGGGCAGCGGGGGAGTTGTTCGCTGTGCGGCGCGAACTGTGGCAGACGCTGAGGGAGGATACGCTGCTCGACGATTTCGTCTGCTCGATGCTGATCGCGGCACAGGGATACAGGATCGCCTACTGCAAGGAAGCCTATGCGCTGGAGAGCCCTTCGGCCGACATGGGCGAAGAAGGCAAACGCAAGAAGCGCATCGCGGCGGGCGGGCTGCAATCGGTATGGCGGCTGCGCAAGCTGCTCAATCCGTTCCGTTACGGGGTGCTGTGGTTCCAGTACGTATCGCACCGCGCGCTGCGCTGGACGCTGACCCCCGTAGTGCTTGTCGCACTGCTGCCGCTCAACGTCGCGCTGCTGTGGTCGGGCCATCCGGCGCTCTATGCCGCGATCCTCGCCCTGCAATGCGCATTCTACCTGGCCGCCCTCACGGGATGGGCGCTGGAGCGCAGCGGGCACCGCAACAGGCTGCTCTTCATCCCCTACTATTTTCTCTTCATGAACCTCAATGTTTTCCGCGGGGCATCGTACCTGGCGACCCACCGCGGAAAGGGTGCCTGGGAGAAAGCCCGCAGAGCCTGACCGATTTTTGAACGGAACCTGAAATATTATGCTATATTTGCATGTCTAAACCTCTCCTCATGAAAAACATCGCCATAAATCCCGAGGACTACACGATCCTGGCCGTCGACGACATTGCCACCAACATCATGCTGCTGAAAGCCGTGCTGAGCCGTGCCAAATACAAGATCGTCACGGCATCGGGAGGTAACGAGGCACTCGAAAAGGCCGCGACGGAGCTCCCCGACCTGATCCTGCTGGACATCATGATGCCCGACATGGACGGCTACGAGGTGATCAAACACCTGAAGGCTGATCCCGCATTGCAGGACATCCCGGTGATTTTCCTCACGGCGCTGCACAACCCCGAAGACATCGTCAAGGGGTTCAAACTGGGAGCCAGCGACTACGTCTCCAAGCCGTTCAACCACGAGGAGCTGATCACCCGCGTATCGCACCACATCTATTTGGCGGCGGCGCAGCGCACGATCATGCAGCAGCGCGACGAATTGCAGGCCACGGTCGACGCCCGCGACAAGATGTACTCGGTAATAGCCCACGACCTGCGGTCGCCGATCGGCACGTTGAAGATGGTTTTCAACATGCTCTCGATAAACCTTACGCAGCAACAGATAGGCGAAGACAACATGGAGATGATCACGATGGGCAACAACATCACCGAGAGCACCTTCATGCTGCTGGACAACCTGCTCAAATGGACGAAGAGCCAGATCGGACGCATGAACACGGTGTTCCAGGAGGTCGACATTTCGGAGGTCGTGGTTTTCGCCAGCAAGATGTCCGACCTCGTGGCACAGGTCAAGAACATCGCCGTCGAATACGACATCCCCGGCCCGATTACCGTCCCGTGCGACGTAGACATGGTGAAAACGATCATGCGCAACCTGATGTCGAACGCCATCAAGTACAGCAACGAAGGCGGACGGATCGTCATCAGCGTGCGGGAAACCCCCACCCATGCCGTAATAAGCGTACGCGACTTCGGCACGGGTATCAGCGAGGAAAACCTGCCCAAACTGCTCAACCCCGAAATACACCACACCACCTACGGCACCAAGAACGAAGAGGGATCGGGGCTGGGCCTGCAGCTCGTGCAAGACCTCACGCGCCGCAACGGCGGGGAGCTGACCATCGAATCGACACTGGGCGAAGGCTCCACGTTTACGTTCACCATCGCCAAGGTGCAACCTAAGTCCGAGACCGTAGAAGACTCGGAGGGGGGGGGTATTGCGCGTCCCTGAGCGATAAATGGTTCGATAGTCTGACCGCATTTTTCCGCGTGGAAAAGGCGGAAGAGACGATATCTCCGTAAAATCCGGGCGGACACGCACAGATAGTTCCCCGAAAAGGTCGCCATGAGCGATCTTTTTGTTATATTGCAGGATAAAAACCCGACCTCGCCATGAAGTATTGCAGTACAATCCTCGTGGGGCTTCTCTGCACCGCCGCCTGCCTGGCGCAGACCCCGCTGCCCGAAAGCCACCGCACCTCCCCGGAAATATTCATCTATAAACCCGATGCCCGAGAGCTCCGCGAACTGCATGTGAAAGGCGCGGCGCCCGACGAAGGGATGCTGCACACGTTCGTCGGCAAATATGCTGCAGCGGAAAAAATTCCGCAGCTCCCCCGGGGAAACTACCTGCGGGTCTGGACGGACGGAAACGAACTCGTATACAGCGACCATGTCGTGGACAATTTCTACTACCGGCTCGTCAAGGACGAGCAGGTGATGCTGATACTCTGCGACACGCTGGGCAACACCATCGACGATGCCGTGGTAAAACGGGGCTCGAAACGGATGAAATACGACCCTGCCACGCGCACCTACAACCTGCCGCGCATCCGCGGCGAAGAGGCCACGGTCGAGGTAAACAACGACGGCGTACTGCATTACATCACCATCGCGAACGAACCGGACTACACCTACCGTCCCGGGTTCTTCAAAACGGCCTGGGGAAAGGTCAAAACAGCCTTCAAACGGGTTTTCGCACCGGGGAAACTGCCCGCGCGGGACAAGTACGACGGATTCGTGGTATTCAGCAAACCCAGGTACAAACCCGGGGAAACGGTGAAATTCAAGGCGCACATCAACCGCAAAGGCAAGCCCCTCGACGGGAAGGTCGACGTGGCGCTCGTTTCGTATTACTCCCCGTCGATAGACACGACCCTCGTATCGCTGGCGCCCTACCGTCCCGGCATGTACGCATGGGAGTTCAGGCTTTCGGACAGCCTCCGCCTCCACCTCGACAAGGATTACACACTCCGTTTCCGGACGGGCGACAAGCGTGCGAATAACGTCACGGGCCGTTTCCGCTACGAGGAGTACGAACTGGGCAAGCTCACCTTCACGGCCAGGGCCGACAAACAGAAATACGCACGGGGCGACACGGTGAGGATTTCACTGAGCGCCGTGGATGAGAACAACATGCCGGTATACGACGGACGGGTAAAGGTCTTGGTCAAACCCGCCAGGTACATGGGCTGCAAATTCCTCGCCCGCACGGCATTCGTCCCCGACCGGCTCTGGGAGCATACGTTCGGCATGGAGGGCAAGTCCACGAAGGAAATCATTCTGCCCGACTCGATATTCGTCGACGGCGTGTCGATGTATTACGACGTCGCCTGCTCGTTCTTCGATGCGGGCAACGAACGCAGGGATGAGCGCATAAGCCTGTACCGGGACGCAAGGCGGAGGCGGATCGACTATTCGGCCGACCAGGGGATGCTCGCCCTGCGTGAACTGTACGACGGCAAAAGCGTCGAAAGCCGTGCCCTGGTAACCGCCTACAACCCGGAATACGGGATCGTATGGCAGGATTCGGTCACATTGCCCTGCAGTGTGCCGCTGTCGTGGATCGTCAGCGAATACGAGGTGCAGAGCGCCACGGCATCGGAGGACATCGAGGTCGGAAAGCTGCCGGGCGAACTGATCGGGCACCGCTTCTTCCGCTGGGACGGCAACGTCCGGCTGGTGGTGAACAACCCCGCGAAATTCCCGTTCTGGTACACGATCTGCATGGGGGACAAGACGATTGCCAAAGGGTATGCCACCGAACTCGACTTCGCGCGCAAGGACAACGGCCGCAAGGGCTATTCGATGCAGATAGCCTATCTGCAGGGGGAGAATGCCCGGACGATACGCGGCGAGCTGCCCTTCACGGAGAAAAACATCACAATGGAGGTAAAGACGGCGGCGACCGTCTACCCCGGACAGAGCGCAAAGGTCGAAGTGGCGGTGAAAGACCGCAAGGGACGCCCGGTGAAAAATGCCGACGTGACGGCCTATGCATTCACCTCGAAATTCGAAGCCCTGCCGCCAGAAGTGACGATCTACGGGAAATCGGCATCGGGAAAGGCCATCACCCCGAAAAACTACGAAGCCGACGAGGATTTCCTCTACAACACCCGCAGCAGGATGGATTGGCCGCTGTGGCGGCAGCGCATGGGACTCGATTCGATCGAATACTACAAATTCCTCTACCCGGAGCCGTTCTACGCCTACACCGAGGAAGTCCCCGGAAGACTCACCCAGCTATCCCCCTATGTGGTCGTCGACGGGGAAGTGCAGGGTATCCATGTCCTGTGGATCGACGAACAACCCCACTATTTCAAACAGGCGCAGCAACTGACGCCGTACAGTTTCCCGATATGGCCGGGACTGCACACGCTGCGGCTGCGCACCTACGACAGGGAGGTGACCGTCGAGAACGTCTATGCGGGCGAAGGGCTGAAGACCATCGTTTCGGTAGACGGCGGACGATCCGCAGTGCAACCCTGGGAGGCTTCCGGGGACAACCATCCCGTACGGATCTCCGTCCGGGAATACGGAAGAAAAGAGAAAGGCATGCTCACGCAGCGCGAGACAGCGCTGCTAACGCGGCACATGATTACGGTCGACAAAACCTTCGGGAAAGCAACCCTGCTCACAGGACAGCCGGACAGGCAATCCTCCTACACGGTTGAAACCGAGCTGCCTGGCATTATAAACGCCGGCGGAGTCTGCTACTACCTCAACGGCATGCAGAAGCAGGCCCGCCGCTACCGCCGGTACAGGCCGCAGGCCGAAGCGGCGATCCTGGCCGGGCCGTTCCCCTACCGGGGATTCACCACCGGGGGCATACAGGTCGGTACGCTCTATTCGGATACACTTGCGGTCAACAGTTTCGAGATCGAGGGCGGCTACCGTTACGACATTCGGAACAACTACCTGAAACAGCAGAGCTGGGAGCAGAACCCGATCCAGAGGCAGCTCGAACCGTTCACGCAGGCGGTCTGCTTCGGGCAGGACGCGCTTACGGCCGAAGCGATCCGCGGCATATTCAGGCGGCGGCTCGCCGACATGGTCGAAAACGAATCGGGGCTGATCTCGGCCGTCCCGCCGATCTCGCTCATGGACAGCTGCCGCCTGCAACTGTCCACAGGCAAGCTGGCGGACGGCACAAGGGCACAGCCGATCATGGTGTTCCTGCAATCGACGGGCAAGTACCCCGCCAGCAGGCTCTACTACGGCACGACGACCGAAATCGACAGGCTGCCGGAGGGGAACCTCCGCGTAGACCTCATCTTCAGGGATACGACCCGCTGTTCGGCCACCATAAGGCTGCGGAAGGGCGGCATCAACTACCTGCGGATGGATTCGCTCGTAAAGGAGCCGGCCGACGACCGCAGCCGCGCGCTGTTCGGGAAACTGGAAAGAATGTTGCGCGTATCGCGCCCCGCGGCACCGCTGGCCGACTATAAGCCCGCGGTCGCGGAGCGGGACAACCCGTTGCGGAACCCGGGACGCATCAGCGAAGCCAACCTGACGGGCAAAGTCGTCACGGGCACCGTGCGCGACCCGTATGGGGAGCCCATTGCCGGGGCATCGGTGCAGATCGACGGGACTAACGTCGGAACCGTCACGGATACGGACGGAAAATTCACCCTTTCGGACACGGGACGGGGAACGCTCGTCGTCAATTATATCGGCTACCGGAATTTCGCCACCAAACTGATCTCCGGCTACAACTATAACATCGCCCTGGAAGAAGATTACAACGCACTGGAAGAGGTCGTGGTCGTAGCTTACGGAAAGTCCGGAAAGAGGGCCGTGGTGGGAAGCACGGCCAATTCCGCGACGGTCACAACGAAAGTGGCATTCGCAGAATTCGACGAGGAAACGGAAACGCTCACAAGTACGCTCGCGGGCATGTCCGCCGGGATACAGGTGCGGGGAACGGGCACAATCGCCGGCCAGGCCCCGATGATCGTCGTGAACGGCGTACCCTACGACGGGGCGCTGTCGGACTTCGATCAGGGAAGCATCCTGTCGATGAACATCGTCAGGGACGCGAACACCGCAATCTACGGGACGAGGGCCGCAAACGGGATCATCTTCATCGAAACCACCGACCGGAACGGGGCGGGCGGCGACCGCTTCCCGCTCGAGGCCGGCATGCCGAACACGCTGCGCACCGATTTCCACGACGACGCATTCTGGAAACCCCGCCTGACGACCGACAAAGCGGGGCGTCTGACCTTCGAAGTGACTTATCCGGACGACATCACCAGCTGGGACGCCAATTTCATCGTCGTCGGCGGCCGCAGACAGACGGACAGGAAGCAACTGCGCATAAAATCGTACAAGCCGCTCAACGCCCAGCTCTCCGTCCCCC
>OGJK01002265.1_pt1 | contig 15272 bp, 17 predicted proteins | sample 1571961 | NCBI WGS metagenome assembly OGJK01 (sample SAMEA2582120, study PRJEB24529) | metagenome | biome: Human gut stool | place: China | collected 2011 | reverse complement strand
CTATATGCATATCAAGCCGTTTCAACAGAGTCATCTGGGTTTCTACACTTCCCTGTAAAAGCTCTTTTACGGCAGTCGCGTCAAAATCAGTCTTACGTTCAACAAGTGAATCAAATGCAGAATTGACAGAAAGTAAGAGACGATCAATTTTTGCATTAATATCAACTGCTTCTTTACTCTTTCCATTCAGTCGGCTTTCTCTTGGATTCCATAACTCCGGAGTACATGACAGTTTACAACTGAATTGCGCCATCGTGTTGTTCACCGTTATTCGCCCCATTATCGGAGCCTTCCCAAATTTGTCAAGACCGCTCTTTTTCAGGTAGAGCAGCACCTTGAATTTTTCTACTTTCATACGCTTATTTTTTTAATGGCAAAATTACCTATTTTATAAGCGTCCTTTGATATGCAAAATGCTGACATACAGTGAATAATAGCCTCTGTGACAGATTCTTTATTGTTCAGTCTGTTACCTATTCGGTTCAGGTAACTGGTCGGCTAACATTCTGGTAACTGAACATCTGCAATATCCTGTCCATTTTTGCTTTCCATTATCTCAGCAAAAAACAGAACTTCTGCTCATATTCAACCAATTACGTTTTTCTTTCTCATCCCTTCATCTACTTGCTTCTTATATTCTGTTCCATTTAAGCCGCCACACATTCGCAAGTACGGTTACTTTAGCTAATAATATCTCATTGGAAGTCGTTTCTAAGATGCTTGGTCACACAAATACCAGAATGACTAACCATTATGCCAAACTTATAGATAAGTGCATAGGTGAGCAGATGGACAAGCTCATGGACACATTTACAGGAGATTCCAACTACTAAGCCTTACAAACTAGATTATCCCACTTGCAGTATTTGTGAGTGGGACTTTCTTTTTTAACTTTGTCTATAAATCTATAATTATTAACAATGGAACTAACAGAAGAAAATCTTGAATATATCACTTTCGTTGCTATAGAATATTGCCACTTACCAGAATTTAATGATGAATATTCCAGACTTAATGCTTCAATTCATGCTAAAAGCATTTTTAAAGCAAGGTACGAAACTCTAAATTATACATTTCAAAAAGCCTATCAAGAATATAGCCAAAATGAAAAAATCAAATCTACTATAAATATTTACCAACTGGATTCAGATAAACTATGGCTGTTGTTTTTATTTATTACAGATTTTACAGAAAGTTGTTTCTATGAAGATACACATGTAGAAGAACTTTCAATATCTGATTTCTGTAAAGAGTACATTTCATTAATTGAAAATAGTAATGACGTTAATATAACCGTTACCTCACCTAATAAGAGAATTAGCCTAAAAAATCCTGTATTTATAAAAGCGTTCAAAGATTTTTGTGAGATACTAATTCAACAGCCCAATGATAATTTAATGAATATCAAGTTCTATCAAACAATCATAGATGAAAAAGGTAAGCATGAAATAAAAAAAATAACGTTATTTGTTAAGATGTTCAGGTACTTCTTAGATAGCCATGTAAAAGTACGAAAGCCCAGCAAAATGACATTTATTGGAAAACTTCTGTTTTTGGGGAATTTGGTTACGGAAGAATCATATTTAACGGAATACAATCCTACACCTATAACTACAAAGAACAAGTTTAAAATAAAATTATATGGAACGGTTTTTATTAATGGAAAAGAATATATTAAAGCCCCTGATGATATAGGAAAACGCATAGCTGATAATATAAAAAAATGCACAGATACTACTCCAACAGGCATTTCTAACTATATTGATTATCCTCTTGATTTCTAACATATCATTATTTAGGGAAAACTAAAGCGTTAGTTTCCCTAAACCCTATTCTCCTATTTTTCCTCTAACTTCACCATATTGCCCATACCTTTGCAAAGTAATCAGAAAATAAAACGGTGCGCACCTTCTAATGATGATTATCTGGCAGTTCCCTCAGAATGGGAATAAAGTAAAGACTAAAAAAAGAATGATTATGAATTTTGCAATTAATGAAACAACAGTTCCACAAGTAGAGAAATACGACAACCAAGGTGCGCACAATGCCATCAAGTCAATGATGCAGAGAAAAGAAACTCTAAGCATTAGATTATATACCGACAAGGAAAACTATCCTTGCATTTGGGTAGAATCTTATAATGTTGCAGGTTTCAAATACTATGTTAATCCAGCTTCTTTCAAATGGATATACACTTATCTGACAACTGGAGAAAGTGAAGATGGAGGAATAAAGCCAACTGAACTGAATCCTTATAAAGCAAACGAAGATAACAATTTTCAGCTATCCATTTTGAAACAGCTCATTGAATCTGGAAAACGTGTGCAGTTCGTACCGTTGTTTCGTGAGGTCAATAATTATATCAGTGCAACCAGCGCATTTCTTCGTGGCAAGATATTCTTCCGAGTGGAACGCACGGATGAACTTCTGAACTACCTGCGTGAAAAAGAAGCTATAATCTGATAATTATTAACCTAAAGAGTGGGAGCTAAAAACTCCCCTCTTTTAAAACGAAAACAAGATGAATACTACATATATCAATATAGAAAAGAAGAGTGGAAAAATTCAATATCTGACAGAAGTCTTACCAGAAATTCCAACCAATACTATACTCTATAAAAAGCTAACAGGACTGGGAGCAACTTATGGCGAACTGAAAGCTGATAGAGATTCTATTATCTTAGAACCGAATGTTCCAGTAATCAAAGGCAAGTGCAAAGACCCGAAACACGCAAAGGACAATCTTATGGGAGTTTACGAGAATGTAACGGTAGATTCTATTGTAAAATACCTGCAAGCCAGTAAGGAAAAACATATAAAGCTATTATCCACTCCAGAAAGTTTTTCTAAGATTAAAGCTGCATTTGAAGAAATTGACAGGGACATTTATTCAACCTGCTATCTGTTGTTCGATGAATGTCACAAGATAGTGAAAGATGTAGACTACAGAGAAAACATAACATTACCCTTTGATGATTTCTTCATGTTCGAAAACAAAGGGCTTGTGTCTGCTACTCCGCTGGATTTTACTGACCCCAGATTTTTTAAGCAGAAATTTCAGATAATGGAAGTTCAACCCAATTTCGAATATGCCCAGCCATTAAACCTATACCATACTAATAATGTGCTACAGGAATTAAAGAAACGAATCGGTAATATAGAAAAACCGATATTTCTGTTTATCAACTCTACGGAAACCATTTATTTAATTATGGATAAACTAGATATTCTGGAACAATCTACAGTGTTCTGCGCATACAATAGTGTAAAGAACCTAAAGGATAAGAAGTTCAGTCAAGTCTATTCAGATTGGGATGCAACCAAGATGAACAAATACAATTTTCTGACAAGCAGATTCTTTAATGCTCTGGATATCGAACTGAATTTCCAGCCAGAAGTTTTTATTGTAACCGATGTTACTATGGCTACCCAGAGCATAATAGACCCGTTTACCGATACCATACAGATAATTGGAAGATTTAGAAATGGGATAGCCTCAGCAAGCCATATAACGAATACGGACTATAAATTTCAAGTAAGGTCAAAAGCCCAGCTAAAGTTTAGAATAAAAGTGTTTGAAGAAAATTATAAAATGCTCAAGGCATACTATGACAATGCAACCAATGATGAATTAAGGGATGCAGTCAAAGCAATACTTAATAATCATCCGCTCACTCCTTTATTAAACATAGATGGAACAAAGAACTGGTTTAAGATAGATAACTATATGGCAGAAAATCTGGTGCAGGGATATTACAACTGTTTTGATGAATTGGTAAAGAACTACAAAGAATGCAAATCCTTTAAGCTGAATTATGAATCGACCGCCTACAAATTGAGTGACACCGAAAGGCTTAAACGAGAAAACAAATCACTAAGCATTAAAGCCAAGCGTAGGGAAATAGTGGAACAACTGGAAATTCTGAAAGGGGATGAAACCAGCATAGCGATGGAACACAAAAGAGAACTTATCCGAACTGACGCTTTTATAGTCCAGGCTTATGATGAATTAGGTAAGACAAAAATTGAGGAACTGAAATACTCCCAGTCCCAAATAAGAGAAGCCATGATACTTAAAAAGTACAATGAGAATCGGACTGGTACAGAGTTCATTGAAATGGTGAAAAACAGGTTTAAGGCAGGACAATCCTATGAATTATCTCAGATTAATAAAATCAGGGATGAAATATACGGCTTATTGAATATGCCACCTATAAAGAAGAAACCAAAGGATTTCCTAAGTGATTTTTTTGAGCTAAGAGATTATTGGAAGAACAGACAAAGAGCCTTATTTCTGGAATATGAAAAAGTTTAGTCAGCTACAACATTTTATCATAAAACCTCTTATTATAACCCCTTTTCTAAAAATGTTGTACTTACCCGAAATGAAAGTCCAGATTCAATTTATCTGGATTTTCTTTTAGGTTACAATACAGAAATACCAATAGTTTAAATTCAGAATATCCTCAAATTTGAAATTCCAATGTGTGACCCTAAGATTAGTTCCCCACCTATAAAGTCACTAACTTTATACTACCTCCAGCAGATAATTCCACTAACAAGATTCTCTATTTACAAATCATTCAATATTTCTAAAATGCAGGAATTTACTTATGAACAAATCAGAAAAAAAGCACTAAGACAAGGAGTAAAAGATAACAGAGTTCATATAGGATTATGGGCTAATATTAATAACTATCTAAAGACAAGGAGAAAGAAAAATGGAAAAGTTACTACCTATTATATCTCATTGCAGAAACTGGCTTATTAACTTACTAATACTTGAATTGATATGATAATTCATTTACCAACTGGAAAGAAGTTCAACAACCGAAAGGAAGCCAAAATTTATTTTGGCACAGCCTACTATTATAAGATGGAACGTGAAAAGAAAGATTTAAAATTTACCCATAATATTCAATCAGCTACTAATGAATATGAAGATACCCCAAAGATACCTACAAAACAGAACAAGTAACATAAGGCAGGAATATGCCACCATTAATAAATCCATTCTGGACAAACTCAACCCATCCAATCTATATAGATTCTTCTGCTTGTCCTTATATAGAAATGACTATTATAAAGTCAGATGGAGAATAAAGGATTTAGCCAGACATACTGGAGAAAGCGAGGACGCACTAAAGAACTTCAATAAAGACATGGAAGCCGTACTGGTTAGAAAGAAATATTCAGAGCCAATAAACCATCCTGTTTACAAATTCACGATGAGAAGCCTTTATTGCATACCACCCATAGAGCAGCCCAATTTTATAACCATATCCCATCTTTTTATGAATGTGAATTTGAGTGTGAAAGTGAAAGGATATTATATAAAGCTCTTATTGATAGCAGACGATAACAAAATTCTTCTTTCTTCTAACAAGCTGGCAAAAAAACTGGGAATGGGTAAAACGAATATTGAAAGTTACAATCTGGATTTATATAATGCAGGGCTATTAAAATTTTTATCCAATGGATTTGAACTTACATCTAAAGGACTACTATTAAGCAATGATATTGCCAAACAGCGCAAAGAGTGGAATCCAACCAACTCAAAGAATGTGGTTAAGTTAGCTTTCAAGTCCAAATAATAGGCAATGGGGATTCTTTATACTGGTTATTATTTATATTAATAAATGGTACAAAAAATCCCCATCCTACCTCAAATCCACTTTATTAATACATATAGTCTGATTTTGAAAATGGGTACAACATTTAAGGTAAAAAAGGATTTTATAGCCCCAACCCTAAAAATGTTGTACGAGATACCATACCCCAATTTTATACCCCCTCATACCAAGCAAAGGAAAAATGAAAATTGGCAGACACTGCCCACCCCCAGATTCATTATAAATTTTACTATTCACCTCACATCATTGATAGACTTTATAGGATGATACACAAATACATAAATAATATAAATAGCCTAATCGTATCACACCTATAAATGTACCAAGAGTATTTGTAATCGTACCAAGAGGGAATCGAAGCAATTCATTGCTTCATGGGCGATTCATTGCTCTGGAGTTAATTCAATCAATAATCATTTAAACAATTTATCATTATGAGAAATTTAGTAATTATGCCATCTATGGCACAAAATCGTGAGAAAATGAATTTGGGTGAATATGCAGAAGAAGCTACCATTATCATGGACGAGCCAGTAAAACCAGCCAATCATTTTATCGAAGCCAACACACAGGAAATAACATTGAATCATTTGAAGAATGACTGCATTACTCCAGTGTTCTCTAAAGACAATGAACTTACAATCAATCATGCTCAGTTTGTGGAAACCATACAGGATGCAGCACAATCTTTCTTTAGTGGTGAAAAGGTTGAACATGCCACAATTAGAACAAGCCACATAATTAAGGGAAGAATCCCAGAAGCTATCCACAAACCAGCCAATCAACTTTTGGAATCTGATAAGACTATCTATTATGAAAGATGTGCTTTCAGCATTGATATTCCTACTATCTATGAAACAATAGGTGGAAATAAGTTGAATCTTTCTATCGTAGGAGTAAGAGCTTATAATCAGATGAATCTATATTCAAAGAAAGTTCCAGAACTTTTCCGTTTAGCTATAGGCTTTAAGAATCAAGTCTGCTGTAATATGTGCATCTTTACGGATGGCTACAAGGATGATTTAAGGGTAAGCAACACTACAGAATTATATCGTGCAGCACTGGAACTTTTCAATAATTATAACCCAGCCAGACATATTTATCTTATGCAGCAATTAGGTAACACTTCTATGAGTGAACACCAATTCTGCCAAATAATAGGTAGAATGCGACTTTATCAATGCTTACCCACAGGCTACCAGAAAGCATTGCCGAGAATGTTGCTTACTGACACACAGATAAACAGTGTAGCTAAAGCATACATTAATGATGAAAACTTTGGCAGCTTTGGAAGTGAGCTTAATATGTGGAAATTCTACAACCTGTTGACTGGAGCTAACAAGTCAAGCTATATTGATTCATTCTTAGACCGTTCTCTTAATGCTACAGAAATGGCTTTGGGAATCAATGCGGCTTTACATGGTGATGAAAGATATAAATGGTTCATTGATTAAATGAGCTTTATTGATTGAGAGAGAAAAGGGCAGCTATTAAGTTAGTTGTCCTTTTTTATTTATACAAACTTATAATACAGACTATTATGAATAAAGATATTGAAAAAGTAGTTAAGCATATTACAGAAATGCAGAACAAATTAAACCGCAGTGAGAATAATCTTCAATACATAAAAAGACTACAGGCACTTAAATACTGGTTACACAGATTTGATGAACTGTTGGATAACAGGCTGACTGGTGAATATGCAACAGTTTATGAAAGCTATTTCTGTACCTGTTGCGGATTCTCTTTTTATGATAGAATCTGTAATTCTATACTGGATTATAAATATGGAAACAAACCTTTTTAAAATTGACATTATGAATATAGATTATAAAGTAGGAGAAGTGAAGCTGTCTTATAAACCCAAATTCAAGAATCAGCAAAAAGTAACCTGTTCAGAGGATGCTTATAGATATATGCTTTCTACATATAAGAAAGGAACTATATGCTACAAGGAATATTTTAAAGTCCTGTTCCTAAATCAAGCCAACCAGATTTTAGGATATACTCTAATTTCAGAGGGAGGACTAACAGAAACAACAGCAGATGTTAGACTTATATTCCAAGCTGCATTACTTACTAATTCTGTAGCTTTAATTCTGGCACATAATCATCCAAGTGGAAACTTAAAGCCAAGTCCAGAAGATATAAGGCTTACTAAACAGGTAAGGGAAGCATCTAATTTTATGAGGATAAAAATCTTAGACCATATCATCCTTTCAGATACAGAATACTACAGTTTTGCAGATGAAGGAATGCTGTAGCATAAACAAGGGCACTCAATATTTTAGTTGGGTGTCCTTACTTTATAATATTCACTTTGATAATTAGTGAATGTTCCCTTATAAATCAATGAGTTAGTAAATCCAACTCAAAATTAATATTCACTTTTATTCATTTACTTATAAAACAGAACATTATGTCACTTAAATATTCAAGCACAACAGCAGACTATCTTATTTGGTCAGATGCAATGAACCTTATTAGAAAACTGGCAAAAGATGATAATTATAAAATATCACTTCTTATAGCTTTAGGGTGTTTTACAGGATTGAGAATTTCTGATATTCTGGCTTTAAGATGGAAGCAGATATTAGATACTAACGAATTTACTGTAATTGAGAAAAAGACAGGTAAGGTAAGAACCATAAGACTGAATCCCCAGCTACAGGAACATATCAGAGAATGTTACGAACATATAAAGCCAGTTGGAATAAATGCACCTATCTTAGTAAGTCAGAAAGGTACAGTCTTTTCAGTCCAGAGAATAAATATCATTCTTAAAGAAGTGAAAAAGAAATACAAGCTAAAGATTAAGAACTTTTCCTGTCATTCACTTAGAAAGACTTTTGGTAGACAGGTCTACAATATGAACAGTGAAAATTCAGAGCTTGCTTTAGTAAAACTGATGGAACTTTTCAATCATAGTTCTGTTGCCATTACTAAAAGATACTTAGGATTAAGACAAGAAGAAATATTGCAGACTTATGAATCTTTGAGTTTCTAAACTACAGGTAGGACAAATCAAGAACAAGGTTAGCTTTATATACCCCAATCAAAGTTTGTCCTACCTTCAAAATTGTGTTTGATAGCAGAATATTCACTATTTATCCTTACATCATATAGACTTATTTAAAACCTTTCGCTAAATTTGCAACAATTTCAGTAAGTTAAAGTGTTAGTAAGCTGAAAGGACATAATTAAACGAAAGGTGTTATTGAAATTATCTTCTTGTAACAAATCTCGCAAATTTGAAACGCTGTGAAGATGATGGCAGTAGCACCCCACCATTGATATATCCATACCTTATGTTTATAGGGCTTAGATATTGTCAAATTGGTGTGGGTTGCTATTGTTTTATCCACAGCAAGGGCAATGAATGCGAGAGCCTGTTACAAGGATAAAGCAAATAGTGTTCCCACACCTTTTTTATTTATTGCTTATTCAAGGGAGCAGATGAGCATTATTTATCATATATCATGAAAAAAAATATTTGGATTGTTGCTGTCGTTTTGGGATGTCTTAGTTGTGGTTCAAAGGCTGAAAAATCAGTCAATAAACAGAAAGATTTAGTAAAGGAATATATTGAAAAAATTGAAAACGCAGAATCAAAAGAAGAGTTTGACCAATTACGAAGAGAATGTAACGATAGATTAAGATTTGAAAACGATAAATTAACAAGGGAAGAGAAAGAAGAATATGAAAGAAACATGAGTTGGGAAGAGAATCAAGAATTAAAAGAACTTGGGAAAAAGAAACGTGAAGTTGAAAAGGAAGTACGTTCAAGATTTAAATGATAAAATAATGGGAGCTTACTTAAAGCCTGCTAGAAACAGACCTTTATTTTTATATCCATTTCTATTATGAAAACAAAAAAAATTATTTCTATCGCAATCCTTATATTGTTTTACAATATGGTATCTGCCCAATTAGGAGTTAAATTTACTAAAGTGGACAATCCTTCTACTATTACAGAAATTCCTGAAGCTTCTCCTGAACAAAAGGCAATATGTAAAGATGTGTGTACTTCATTTGATTTAGGTGGCTTCATATTACCTTTATCAGCCAACAAATATGAATTTGCATATAATTGGAACAATAATCCTGTACGCTTTTTAAATGCTGGTGGAATTATTGTAGACAAAAATGGTAAACATTATTCTGTAAATAAGAACGGTAATTTAGTTAACTATAATGGTGTAATTGTAGATTTCTATGGAATAATCATGGATGATTATTACTCTATAAGAAAATTCTTTTATTGGATAGAGTCTTCTCCTTCATACATAATTTGGTGGTCAATCATTATCATTTGCCTATATCATGCAATAATAGCCACAGTAAAAAAAATACGTAAGAAGTACAAAATAATCACAGTAAAAGATAACAAACAAGATAGTTAATATTACAACTATCATTACTGAAAGCAAAATCATTGAATTTGGTTGTAGCTTTAAATAAAACGACAATGACACTGAAATACTATACAGACTGGAAAGCTATCTATATTATATGGATATTGAGTTTTATCCTTATAAGTAAACCATTACCCTACCATGATGAATATCTACTAAAGCTATATGAGATTTCATAGTGGATTATTGGAGCACTTATAACAGGCATGGCTATATATCATATCATCCAAAAGAACTGGATGCAAAGCCTACTTTTATTGCTTCTGTTTATAGTTCCTAAACTATTGGTAATAGTTGGTAATCATGTCAGTTCATTTATCTTTCAGCTATTGGAAATATGAAATTCTTGGAAGATATAAAAATACCTGCTTGTCTATCAATGAGCATTTGTGCGGTCAGAGCATTTATACATAGTTTGATAACAGAAGAAGAAAGATGTAGTCGTTTATATAATTCTATCTACAAAGAAAGACTGGAATACATTAATTCCATAGGAAGCTGGCTGTTAATAGTTAGCATATTAATACTTATACCAGCCCTTGTTTACAACATCAAGAAGAAAAGAGTAAAGAATTACTGTTTGCTACTCATATTAATAGCTTTAGTGATTCCTTGGATTTCATCTGTCTATTGTCTTAAATAAAAATATTCAACATTACATTTTTCAATGAATAACATAGCTAGAGAAAACCGATATTTATACTTTGCTTTTAGTTTCTTTTTATAATATCAAAATCTTTCACTATATTTACTGCAATTTCAGTTAGTTATAATGTCAACAAATTTCATATTTATCTATGATATAATCTAATTTGAATAAAATAACAGAAATTACTTATGAAAATCACTTATCAATTAACTAAATATGTCCCCGATACTGGATTATTTTGCTTTAATCCCAAACCTTGGGTTACAGAATTTATAGACAATGTACTATATGAAAATTATGGACTGACTCATGTAGAGGTTTATGAAGGTAAAGAAGCTCTTGAAAAAGCTTCTACTATATTCATCAGAAGAGGATATTGTGATTGTTCATTCAATGTGGGAGATAAAATACAATTGCCGCAGACAATTGATAGTAGACAATTCAAATTCTTTGCCCATAAACATAATAATCCTCCTCAATTATCTGTTTATTGTCACTATCATAATGCTATTTCTGGACAAATTTATCCGATTAAATTAAGAAGTGGGCTCTTTTTTGATAGAGTACAAAATAGAATCACAAAAGAATCTTTCAAAACCACAGGAAATATAACTCAATATGTAAACAATTCAATGACAGAGTATGACATTTGGAATAATCTTATTGGAAAAACATTAATTATAACAAATGTCCTAGAAGTTCCTATCATTAAACGTGGATTTGGTGGAGTTCCTGACAGAAACACAACATACCATATATATACAATAAATGTTGAAGAAACCACCAACCCCATACAAGATGATATAGAAGTTAGATTTCATCATAGAAAAGAGATTCTTCCAACACAAGAAACAAAAAGCAAGTTTATAGGATTTACTAAAGGCAACAATACAAATGATACATATAAAACTAAGCAACAAAATGAAACATTCAAAAGCAAATCTGCAACAATAGAACCTAATTATGTACAATATGATAGTCAAGTAAGAATTGTACTTAACGATATAGAGCATCTGAATGAACAACTATTAATGCTTCAAACAATGGTAAAGAAAGGTGAAGACTATTGTAAAGAAAATAATTACATTTTTCAAACATTGTGTGAATCCACAAGCCAATTATATAATAAATTTCTAATGGATTTATCAAAAGTTTCAACCGAGAAAATACCTCATATTATAGTTCCTTGGATTGATAAGACGAAATACCCTGTGACATTTTGGAATAATGCTTATTATATGTTTATCAAAGATTTATTCGACAAATTATAAAAGAGTTTATAAGGAATATGAAATTAAAACTCAATTTGCTGTCTTGATAATTTACACATGACACCATGCTTTAGTACCCCCAATCATTCTATGAAATTGAATAGATAATACCTTATAGCTTAATTCTACTCCATAAATCAGAATTTAAACTTTCAAAATTAAGTACCTTATATGGTCAAGCCATAATCATGGAAGTTAATACATATTATATAAGAACAGCATTTGAGCCTAAAAAACTCTTATGCTGTTTTTCTTTTATAGAGCTACTACATTTTAAGAAAATATCCAGATTATAAACCCCAAGAAATAAAATGTTGTTGCAAAACGATATGATTTAAAAGTAGAATTACTATCTTTGTTTACAATAATCAAAGCTATTCTCTAAGGAAAAGCCAAGGTCTTAATCCAAATATGGATTCCTCTTCAAGCTGGATTGCATATGGAATTTGACCATAATGCAGCCCATTTTTATAATTAGTTCTTTTATTTATTTACACGGAGTTTATCTATTTCCACTATAGATTTGATTTATAGTTAATTAAGTTGTTTGCAGGGATACTCGATCGCTGCTTCTTACGGTATGACAGATACTATGGGTCGTATGCACTCAGATGCTCAGTTCGCTGGTTCTTCATCAGTTCCTGCTCACGTAGAAATGATGGGATTCCTGGGTATCGGTAACAACCCGATGGTAGGTTGTACAGTAGCTTGCGCAGTTGACGTTGCTACTGCTTTGAATAAGTAATCCATACTTAATCAAGATAATAAATCCCTGTAGCTCTATGAGTTATGGGGATTTTATTTTATCCCTACCTAATGGATAGACGATAATTCCCTATGACCTTTTGCTTGCTTTTCCTTCTTGTAAATAGTTGTAGACAGATACTGAAATTGAGACTGAATATCCCCTTATTTGAGCTTGTTTTTCTAAGGTTAAGAAGCGGCTGATTATCCTTGAAAATGGGCTAAAAAGAGGATGTTTTGCGACCAATTTGCGACCATTTTCCCATTTTTTCAAAAGTGGTCGCAAAAATCGATTCATCTACCTAATATACAGAAAGATATATCATATTTTAAAGGACTTCCCAATGTCTAATTTTAAATGATTAAACTATGGTAAGAAGTTCATTTTCTATTCTCTTTGCCATAAGAGAAAGTAAAGCAAGAAAGAGTGGTAAAGCTCCTATTGAAATTACAATTACAGTAAATGGGGAAAGATGCACTCTATCAACAGGTAAACAAGTTCCTATCGACAAATGGGATAAAACCAAGCAACAAGTAAAAGGAAAAGACGAAAAAGCTCAAAGTCTCAACAATTATCTGAAAGCAATCAAAGCTAGACTCTATCAAAAAGAAGCAGAATTATTAGACAGAGGTTTTATCATCACAGCAGAGTTGTTACGGGATGCGTATTTTGATAAGGTAGAATCACTAAAAGAAAAAAGCCTGTTCGAAGTTTTTGAAGAGCACAACAATGAACAGGAAAAGTTGGTCGGTAATGGAATTTCTAAAGCTACCTATTGGATTTCGGTCTATACAGTAAGATTACTCAAAGAGTTTGTTCAGCAGAAATACAAAAGAGAAGATTTATACCTACGTGAAATGAGACAGCCTCGTATGATTTTTTGCACACTCCTTATTGAAAAAACGGAAGTAGAAAAAGCCACAATACCACTTCATCTTTTAAGGTTTCCATCAATTTTTTCATTGCATACGTCAAATGATTACTCACAGTTTTCACTGAAATATGCAATAAATCTGCGACCTCTGCATATGAAAGACGTTCTATCTTTACCAAATATAACACATGACGACTTTTAGATGGTAAAGAAGCGATAGCCGCATTTAAAATAGACAATTTTTCTTCCCCTATTAACTTTTCTTCTTGAGATGGGACTAACTCAAAAGTAAAGTCTTCAACCTCATCAAAAGACAGATTGGTATATTCAACGCTATCTTTACGAAGAAATGATATTGATTTGTTATATAAAATACGATATAGCCACCCTTTTATATTCTCTATTTTTCCTAATTTTTTCCGATGTTTCCATACTTCTAGAAAAACATCACTTACCACTTCCTCTGCACACTCCTTTTGATGAAGAATATTAAAAGTATAATGATATAAAGCAGAAGAATGATATTCAATAAACGCGATGAAAGCACGTTCATCACCCGCTACTAATTTGTCAATATTTATCTCCTTTTGCTCCACGATCTTATTTTGATTACATATTTTATCCTAGTCAGTACAAATTATAAGAATTCCCTACCTTTTCAGATACAAAGAAAGAAAAATCTTTTTTAAGCAAAAATTTTATTCTTAGTTTTTTATCTGAACAAAGCACTCACAAAAACATTTATTTTCTAAAGCTACAGATAACCATGTTAAAAAGACATAGGTTTCACCCGTAACTCCCCCGTATTCCAACAAAATGTTATATCCTTGTCCCAATTATAGACTTTGACGTAACATGATAACCCTGAAAGAATTCTTTTCATTTAAAAAGAACCGCTTTTTCTGGCTGAATCTCATAGCCATAATTGTCGTAATAATTGGTGCATGCTGGGGTACTTTGCTCTGGCTGGACAGTTATACACACCATGGAGAAGCTTACATGGTGCCGAATGTGAAGAACAAAACATTGAACGAGGCTCAGCAGGCTCTCAGCAACCAGAAGTTGAAAGGACTGGTTATCGACTCCAGCTATGTGAAAGGTGTGCCCGACGGTATGGTATTAGACCAAAATCCGGCAGGGGGAGCACGCGTGAAGGAGGGAAGAACAATTTACCTGACTGTCACCACTTCTAAAGTTCCTTTGGTAAAGTTGCCGGACTTGATAGACAACAGTTCTTTGCGTCAGGCGGAAGCCAAATTAAAAGCGATGGGCTTTAAACTAACGGAACCGGAGTACGTTTCGGGAGAGCAGGATTGGATTTATGGCATCAAATACCGTGGAAGAAACCTGATTAGCGGAGATAAAGTTCCTCACGAGGCCATGCTGACTCTCTGCGTAGGCAACACGGCGATTCGTGACTCTCTTGCCATGGATTCTACACAGATTACTATCGATATGAATTCGTCTGCCAACAGTGAAGCAGAGGTAGATGACTCTTGGTTCTAAATCTAACCCCCTAAAGAAAAAGATGGCAGAAGATTTGATTGATTACGAACTGGACGGAGATGCGCCAGACGATATTGAGCCGATTCAGGGTGAGCCTGAATTGTATGAGCATTTCCGTACGGTAGTAGATAAAGGACAGGCTCCTGTCCGCATCGACAAGTATTTATTTGAGCGAATTG
>OGJK01002263.1_pt1 | contig 15284 bp, 10 predicted proteins | sample 1571961 | NCBI WGS metagenome assembly OGJK01 (sample SAMEA2582120, study PRJEB24529) | metagenome | biome: Human gut stool | place: China | collected 2011 | reverse complement strand
GGCGACCACCGAGATCTACACTCTTTCCCTACACGACGCTCTTCCGATCTGAGCGTTGCTTTCGGTATTGTTATCGACCTTCTTCTCAACAGAGGGGTACACGCTCTTCAGCGTCAGAGTTGCAGCCTTGTCAGAGGGAACATTGACCAGCATGGCATCGGTCTTGCGGTCTGCGCTGGTGGAACCCTTTTCGGGCTGAACGAGGTAGTAACCGGGGATCAGCTGTTCAAAGGTTGCAGTGTTGCTGGCGTTGCCGGTTGCAGTCATGGTATCAACAATATTCTTTGTTGCCTTGTACTTTGCAGCAGTAGCAGCAAAGTCTACCAGTGTCTTGGTTGCGCCCTCATCTTTCAAGCTGCTAACATAAGCCAGAGCCTTTTCATTCAGGGTTGTGCCGGTCTGACCGGAAACATCAATGCTGCCATCGGGGCGAGTTCCTTCACCGCCTGCCCAGAACAGATCTTTCCATTCGCTGTCCAGCGTGTAAGATACTTTATCGGGAGTCTGCTCGTCCTTATCAATCTTGCCGTTATTGTTGCTGTCCACCCAGCTTGCGGTGAACATCTTGGTAGCATGAACGGTCTTGTCCTTCAGCTGATCGCCAGACACAGTCAGTCTGGCTTGTGCGGCAGGCTCAGCCGCAAAAGCCGGTACGGTCAGGCACAGCATCATAGCCAGTGCCATTAAGATGGTTGCCATTCGTTTTGTGAATTTCATGGTTGCATTATTCCTTTCCTTTTTTGATTGACGTAAGAATTTGTACAGGGAATACAGGTTACATCGTCTTGTACCCCCCTTGCCTTTTTGCTTTGCGGCGGGTTTTGCCTGTCGTTAAAGCGAACAGAATCAAAACCGCGCCGATAGCCACAAACAGCAGATCCCCTGATCCGCCGGTAAACGGCAGCTTAGGTTGGTGCGTGTTTGTAAAGGTTACATGGTATGTCTTATCGTTGTAGGATTGTTTTGTCAGGATATAACCGGGGACATCCTCTTCCTCAAACGTATAGACATAGTAGTACTCTATCTCATCCGTTATCTTGTCGTTTGCATCCACCTTGTACTTGGCTACCGGGGCATTTTCCAGTACCTTTCGCCACGTTGCGGCGTGTCCGGCTTCCCGGTCTGCCTCGGTCAATATAACGGTTTTGTAGAGCACTTTATTACCAATGGAGGTGCCTTGAATATCGTAGGTTTGCTGATACACCTTGACCGTAATAGATTCCGGTCGGCTCCCATCCAAATTGGAGAAGTCCTTCCAGATTTTGCTTATGGTCAGATCCACATATTTTTTACAGGGGTCGGCGGTATCTGCCGGTTCTGATGTAGTGTTATCAGGATTGGGGGAATTTGCCGTGTCCAGCATCAGCACCGCCTTGGCGGGGCTTGCATAGGCGCTCAGGTCAGCGGTTACACCATTACCTGCCATCTTTGCATTTTTCAAATCCGTATAGGCTGTAATTTTGTCCAGATGCAGCACCTGATATCGGTTGTAATTGGTGCCGGTAGATGTATCCTGTACAGCTGTGCCAAATACTGTGGTTTTATCTGCCTTGACAACCTCTTTCAGCGCCTCGTTGAAAGCACGATAGATGGAATAGTGGTTGTTGTTGCCCTCAATCGACTTGATGGTATTGAAGCTGTAAACCGACTTCAAATCATTCACGCCGGTAAAGGGTCCGACCAAGTTTTCTGTTCCGCGCACCACATCGCAGAGGGTCATTGTGCTGTGCTTGACCTGACCTTCATGGTTCAGGCCAATAAAACCACCAGAATAACCTTCCTTGTCTGTGCCGTCCGCATCATTTCCGGCACCGCCCGCAAATACATCGTATCCGGCAGAAATGCCCGTAACGCTGCAGCCGTCAATGTCGGTGCGGTTACCCTTGATGAGGTTGATTTTTACATTGGAGATGTTGTTTTTGTCTACGCCTTGTTCCGTACAAGGCAGTTCAATGACCGAGTCACCGATGGTGATAATGGCAAGGTCGCTTTGACCGGGTCCCGCCTTCTGGTTGAGTGCAACGCCGATTTGCAAACCAAGCAAAGAAACGGCAAGCGTTTTGCCATCGGCCAAGAGTTTAACTGTAAGCACCCAGCCCAAATCAACATTCAGTACACCTAGGTTTTGCAATTTACCCACATATAGGATGCTCAGCAGCTTATTGACAATCTCAAAGACAGTGTTCAGCAGTTTGGACTGCAATTCAGCAGAAACCACATAGTTCATATCGGTCTTGCCGATAAAGCCGCCTGCGATTTTGCCGCTGGTGACCTGTTTAAGTGCCGTGGTGCTGCAGCCATTGATTTTGGCAAGGTCTGCATACCCGGCAAAGCCGCCCGCAATGGGCTGCTGGCCGCCCTGAGCCTTAATCACCGTGCCAAGCCCAAAGCCTGTCACAGAGCAGTTATCTACATGGGAGCCGAATAAATCGAGCGCGCCCACGGTGCCGCCCAGAAGCTTATCCAGTACATTCACATCGTCAATATCTGCTACGCCGCTCTTGCCAAGGTGCCCGATAAAGCCGCCTGTGTAGTTAAGTCCTTCTACGTTAGCAAGATTGGAAACAGCACTGTTTTTCACGCTGCCATCCATCATGCCGCCGCCAAAGCCGCCTGCGCAGCCAGTGTAGCGGGTTTCGCTTTGCGTTGCTTCTTGGCTACCGCTGTGCGCCTGTACGGTCAGGCCGCTTTGAACGCCTGTAACCTTGGAATCATAAATGTAAGTACGGAATGCGTCCAGCACCGAGGTATTACCCAACTTAATTAGATCTTGCAGCAGCTTTGTTTCGTTGCCGTTCGGGTCTTTACCGGACACCTGTGCAACACCGGCCACATCAGCCAAGCCGAAGAATCCGCCTGCATACAAGCCACCATCTACACTGCGCAGATTTTGTACCTGTATCTTTTTGGTGGTAGACTTTTCTTCTCCCACTGCACTGGCTTCCAGCGAACCCGCAAAGCCGCCCGCATAGGCTGCATACTTTACGGCATCGCCTTCTTTGTAGCTGCCATCCACCACAAAACCCCATTTGCTATCTGCGGCAGAAACTGTTGCCGCGTGAATGGTGGTGGCAGTAGCTTGCAGCACCTTGACTAAGTCGCCGGGGGCACTGATGAGATGGTCCAGAATGCCTTGCAGCAGACCGTTGGAGGCATTGGTGTTCACCCTCGCCACGCTGCCGGCCGAGGCAAGACCCACATACCCGCCTACCGCAATGCGGCCTGTAACACGGCGCAGGTTTGTGGCATTGCAGGAAGCCACGGGCGCGGCATACTTGTTGGTAGATGTCCATTGGTCAGCGGTGGGGAGTTTATTGGCTCCGTCCAGCTGAATCTGTGCGCCGTAGGCACTGCCTACATAGCCGCCCGAATAGCCGCAATGGTTTTCCGGCAAGCCGGTAGCCTGTACCGTAAGACCTGACTGGTAGCCCTGCACCGAGGAATTGCGAATGGCAGGGACAAACAACTGAGCGATATTCACTAGCTGAACCACATTCAGATTCAAGCCCAGAATGTTGACTGTGCCGAGTTCTACTGCGCCGCCGGTTTTCATCTGTCCGGCAAAGCCGCCTGCACTGTGCAGGGCACTGACCAGCTTGGCATCGTAGGCCATACAGTTTGTTAATGTGCCGCTGTTCATGCAGCCCACATAGCCGCCTGCATCGCCGCCGTAGAGCATGGTGTCAAACTCACTGCGTCCGGCAACAACATTGTAGCCGTAAATCATTTCAGCCAGCAGAGCATCCAGTTTAGCTTGTGTGGCAACTGTGCCTTTTTTGGCCAGTTCGTAGCCGTAGCCGCCATATTTGCCCACATATTCCACCCAGCTGTTCCAAGTTTCCACATCCAGACCAGCCAACGGACCATAGACCGCTGTGTTGGTTTGCACCGGGTAGATAACGCCCAATGCGCCGAGAATGTTCTTGATGCTGATGAGGCCCATCAGCGCACTGACACTGCCGAGTTTTGCTGTGTCAGCCGGTTCCATTAAGCCGGTATAGCCGCCAGCATACTCATGCCCGTAAACCGAACGGATACGCTCGGCTTTGCAAAGACTCATGGGACCGTTGTAGGTCTTGTCGGTGCCATTCTCGGCATATTCGTCTTTCCAACGGGAGGTGTCAAAACCGTGGATGGTGCCGCCCATGTTATGACCTACGAAACCGCCAGCCATACCACGCTGCACAGTTTCGTCCGATGCAGCATTGGCGCGTACTGCGCCGCCGCAGGGCACACAGTTGGTGGAACTATTTCGGATGGAAGGCACAAAGCTTTGCAGCACTGAGGCAAGAACGGAATCGATGTCGACAACCTTGCTCAGAATGCTGCCGTTGTTCAACAGGCTGGCAACGTCGCCGGGCTCCAGTTCGCCCACATAACCGCCTGCGGCAATCTCGCCGATAATGTAAGAGAAATTGATTGCCTGACAATCTTGGATATGACCTCCGTATACGCCTCCGGCATAACCGCCCGACATACCAACCTTGCCTTTGCTGTTATCCAAACCACCGGTTGCCAGAACGGCAAAGCCGCCTGTTCCACCAGTTACATCCGAATGTTCAATCGTAGTGACTACTACCGAAAGAGCATCCAGAACATTTGTGAGCTGAATCGTGTTACCCAAAATCTGCAAACCGCCGCCCACAGAGGCCGCACTGCCGATGTCCATGTCGCCTACATAACCGCCTGCATAGCGGCCGCCTGTGACGGCATAGGTGCTTTTTGTATTGTCATAGTAGGTAGGCGCGGATGTATCTTCCAGATTATCCGGAGGAGTAACGATTGTATGTTTCAGCTTAGTTACATCCGAGTAGGAGATCTGTGCGCCGCTGGCATAACCTACAAAGCCGCCTGCACTGCCTACGGTCGGGTCGGTGGTCAACTTATTGGCTTTTACGGTGAATCCGTTGTTCGATTTGACACCAGCATATTTAATGTAAGGCACATAGGCGTTTATCACGTTGAGAAGGTCACTCAGGTTGATATTCACACCTGTTAAATCGCCCAGTATGGAGATGCCCTTAGAGGCATCTGCCAAGGCACCTGAGTAAGCACGCCCGGCAAAACCGCCTGCATAGGACTGGCCGTTTACGGAGCCGAGATTATAGACAGCATAGTAATCGTTTTCCCCACGGGCTTGGTTATTCACCGTTCCGCTCTGGAAGTCGGCTGTAAAGCCGCCTGCAATATCACCGGTCACGCTGCCGCCGTTCACATAAGAAACCGTACAGTTTGTGTAGCTGGGAATCAAATAGCCGATGGCCTTGACAAGACCGTTGGCTTCGATCAGGGATTTCACGGAGTTATCATCGCCAACCTCCGCCAGACCGCCTGTTTTGGAGATTGCCACAAAGCCTGCCGCATAGCCGCCGTCATTAGCTGCTGTTACGGATTTCAGGTTGGTGACGTGAGCGTTTTCCGCCTTGGTGCTGTTGCTGCGGGCTATAAAGCCTGAAGCCGTATAATCCCGCACCGAGTTTTCCTCACGAACGCCGGTGGCCTCAACCGTAAAGCCACTCTCAATGCCTTTCACATTGGCATTTGTGATAGTAACCTCCACCGCCTGCCCCAAAGAGAGCAGATTGTTGAGTTTCAAAAGATAATTCAGGCCAAGCAGGTTGACGGTCAAACCTCCGTCGGTTCCAACCAATTCGCCGGGACCGGACAAACCAATAAAGCCGCCAGCATAGTTTTTGCCTTCGACAGATTTTAGATTATTAACGGAAACATTGTTGATGGTGCCTCCAATAGCATCACCAAGTCCGCCGCCGACACGCTCCCAGCCATCCACAGTAAATCCACTGTCGTTGCCGGTCACTGTAACACCGTCCACGGTAAAGCCAAGATAAGAAGCAATGCCCGCTGTGTTATTCAGTAAGCCGCCCACGCTGGCCGTTCCAAGAGAACCCGCAATGCCGCCTGTATAATCGTGACCTGAAACGCTTTGCAGACCGGACACTGCCGTGTATCGCTGCTCAACTGCTGCTGGGGCATACACTCCGTTTCTCCAGTACGATACCTTGCTCAGATACTCGGTACTCGATGGAGCAATGTATGCGCCGTCGCCCCGTCCGGTAACGCCGCCCACATAGTCGGTGCCGTTGACTGTAAGCGGTGCATCCACCGTGCACCCTAAGATATACGAAGGGTTCACGCCTGCCAGAGAAAGCAGTGAAGATGCCGCACCAGGGTTGCTGCTGAGCAGCTTGACCACCAAATCAACCACACCGCCCAGAAGGTCATCTTTATTATCGCCTTTGCCAAGATTTGCCGCCCAGCCTAGGGTTGCAATACCTGCAAAGCCGCCTGCATTGGCTCCTGTGGCATGAACCGTCAGCGATTCGCTCGCTGCGGCCGAACAGTTGACAGCCGCAGTATTAGCAAGACCGCCGGCAAAGCCGCCCGCATAGTTTTCGCCCTGAATGTTTATGACCGTGTTGTCTAATGTGCAGTTGAGAAGCAGGCTTTCGGGATTCATATTGGGCAGCTTGGTTTCAATATCCAGCGCACCGGACAAGGTACCTTTGATGATGCTGTCTCGGGCAAGGCCCACGAAGCCGCCCACAAAATTTTTCCCCTGCAGGGTAAGGCTGCTGTTTTTGACAGTGCAGCTTTCTATGATACTACCGGACTGCTGCCCCACAAAGCCGCCTGCGTAGTCCTTTTCTCTCGATGCGGAAATGTTCAGACCGTCAATGCTGCAATCGGCAAATTTTGCATTGATATAGCCCGTAGGGATCAGCTTGCCTAAGGGAATGGCATTGCCCAGCAAAATGGTGATCAAATCACCCAATCCCAAGCCGGGAATCACATTCAGAATATTGGTCAGCAGCTTGACCAGGTCGCCCAATGCTTTTGAAAGTCCATCGTACTGGGTCACGCCAATGGTATACCCAACAAATCCGCCGGTATTGTTGTTCACATTCTTCACATCGGCATTGACCACTTCAATGCCGGAGAACAGCACCTGCCCCTCCACTCGTCCGGCGATGGCACCGGTTGCCAAGGCCGTGGGGTCTTTCTTTCGGGCATCGAGAACATCTCCCAGAGTTTTACCTAAGTTGATTTTCACCTGGCCAAAGGTCAGAATGAAGGTCAGACCGCTCAACACGCCACCCAGCAGCTTACCCAATGTGCTTGTCAATTCACTGACAAGTGTTTCGGGATAATAAGTTTCGCTGGTCGTTGTTTGAACAGAAATGTTCTGGAATTTGAGGTTGGATACCTGCACCAGCCCTTTACTCAGACCAATGTCTTTCTCACTGACTTCACTGGATATAGTAGAGAAGAAACCAACGCCCATCTGCTCGCCAACATTCAGTTTGCCAGTCTGCATTACGCTGATATTTGAAATTGTAGGCTTTGTGGATGTGTTGATGGCGGAAGAGTCATCATTCCATATTTTTTCGCCGTTGGCCGACTTCGCACCAATCATTGTTCCTTGGAAAGTCAGAGGCGTCCAGTTGGCGCTGCTCAAGTCGATGTCACGGAAGATGATGTAATTGGCATTGGAGGCATAGGTCTGGTTCGCAGCTTTATCAATGTCCAGATTTGGGTCAATTTTACCGGTTGTCTGGTTTACACCGCAGCGGCCAACAGTATAAACGTACAAAAAGTTATTTGCTTTATCGCTGAACTTTTTATCAGCTTCATGGATACCATCTTTTCCAAGAGTGTAGTCGTCAGTACCGTTTTGACCTTTCGTCAGATCTGCATCGCCACCATACAGCATAATGAGGTTTCCGCTGCTGTCATGGTCAATCGTCCACTGCGCATTGTGGTGAATGGCCTGATAAACGGCACCGTAAACGGTATCTCCGCTGCCGATTTTCCGCAGCTGCTGCTCATTGCCGATCAAGATATAGGTCTTATCCCCGATTGTTTTTACTACCTGCCCGGCAAAGTCGCGGCCGTCCGCCTTGCCGTCCGTAACCACAGAATATGGCTTTACGGAGGTATCGGAACAAAACTGTCTGGAAAGAATATAGCGGTGATTCAAGCTGTATGTCAGATACGGCTCACTTTCCCCGTTGGGGTAGATCAGCTGACCGCTGCCGAAGGTTTCAGCTTGTGCATCGCCATCCATGACCGGCTCGGTGTCTGGGTTTTCCCCGTGCAGCACCGTCATCTGGTACGGGTTGTAAAGATAGATGGTGTCGCTTTGCGCATCATACAGCGTAAGGTCATCGCTGCTTTCGGCAAGCGGCGTGATGCTGCCGGTAAAGCCTTCCGGCAGCTGCCATTGCAGCATATCGCCCGTCAGCTCAATGCCCTCAGCAATGGCATATTGTGCATCCAAAGCGTAGGTGATTTCCGCGCCGTTTTCATCGGTCACGGCAAGCCCGCTTGCATCAGTAAGTGTTTGCCCGCTGCCGATTTCGGCTAACTGGTCATAAGTATAAATCAGGATTTTTCCGTCCTGATAAAGAGATTTGGCTGATTCATCTGTGTTCTCAGATGAAGATTCAGCAAGCTCGGAATCGATTATCTCGTCCGAAGTGGAAATCTGATCGGTATCAGATTCCGGCTGACTCTCTACTGAGCCATTTGACGAGGCATCTTCTGGCAAATCGGAAGAGGCCGAAGAATCCTCAGTCAAAGGCTCAGAAGAAGCCGCATCATTGCTTGAAGAATCGACCGATGTATTTTCCGGAGATTGCTCCGGGATGTAACCTGCATCACTGTCTGCAGGTACACTTTCAGAGTCGGCGCTGGAAACAGCTATACTGCTTTCAGCTAAGATAGCATCATCTGCTGCAAAAGCGACCGGTGCTGTGCATTGAAAGAACATCAGCGCCGCCATCGTAGCTGATGCCCATCTCATAAAAGAGTGATGGCGCATGGGAATTTCCTTTACCCCCTAAAGGCTAGTTGCGTAAATTCGTATTACGGTTTGCCTACGAATTTACTAGGTTTTATTGCAAAAAGTATCTGCCATTATTTGAATGGCGGATACCCTTGCAATAAATCCACCAGCAATGGGCATAAGGTGGCAAAAGCAGACGGATAATTGACCATGAATTCTATTCGTTGCCAAAAGTTTGCTCAATCGCAAACCGCTTCCGATCCATGTTGGTATGAACATAGCGCTGTAATGTGATGTTGGGATTAGAGTGCCCCATAAGCTCGCTGAGTGTTTTAATGTCGCAACCTGCCTGCAGGCAGGTTGTAGCAAAAGTATGGCGTAACATATGTGGATTCACATCATGTGCACCGGCCTTCGCAAGATAACCATGAATGCTCTTTCTGTAGCAACGAGGCTCTACCGGTTTACTGCTGCATGATAAGAACCACACATCACTGCCGAATGTGTTTTTCTGGTACAGCATTTGGAGTAGAACCGAAAGCTTTGGCGGGATTGGTAATACTCGCTTGGAACTTTCTGTTTTGGGTGCTCGTACCACAACCGAGGTTTTCCCCGTTCCAATGGCAATACGCCGAACACCGCGGCGTATACGGACTTCCTTATGCACGAGGTCAATATCGCCCCACTGCAAGCCGCATACCTCGCTGATCCGAAGACCAAGCTGGAGCATAAATAATATGCCCGCCTTTCGTGGGGTCGGATTCTTGAAAACAAATCGGTTGACTGCCGCTTGCTCTTCAAGAGAAAGTGCTTCTGGAAACTCGTTCGTTTCTTTCACGGGCTTGATTGACAGCTCAATCATGGGCATTAAATGCAGTTTGTATGCGTATTTACATAGCCTGCGGACAAGGCTGATGCATTCCCGTGAAAGGCTTGCTCCAAAAGGTTTATGCTCTCCACCAACCGGAGAAATAATCTGTAAAACGCATAATTCCAATTTTGCGCCGGAAAGCTGTGAAATTCGTAGATCCCCGATAACCGGCAAAATATAATGCTCAATGGAATAACGATAATGCGCTATGGAAGACTCCTCTAAGTCGTTCAGCGTGGAAAGCCATAGCTCCGAAAGAACCGAAAATGTAAGTTCTTGTGCCCCAAGCGGAACCGTGTAATCAGCTGTTTTTACCTTTTTCCGAATCAATGCTGATTTTGCATCGACATAGCTGTACGCATACACATAGCCCCAAATTGCTTTTCCTGTTTCACTTCGCCCTTTAATGTAGCGCCCTTCCCAGCGGCCATCTTTTCGCTTATGGATATTTTCTCCATGTCTTGCCATTGTTGCAGCCTCCATTCATTGACTATGATTTGACAACCTAAACAATAGCAGTATTTGTTTTGGGTAACAATATGGACGAAATAGTAGCGCACGATATGTAAAAAAGCATCAGTTTGCTAATTTTTACTTAATTTGTGCGAAATCAACAAATCGATTCTTGATATTAAAGAAAGGCTGTGATAAACTAAGCAATCATAGATATTGTTTTCTTGGTATCCGCCATTCAAATAATGGCGGATACTTTTTTTGTGTACGCATAAGCTCATTGAACTCATCCATATATTTTTACGATAACATTATTTTTACGAAAAGTCAAACCGTCAGGAACAAATATCACTATTGATTTGTTTATCATAAAAAGCACCTCTCCTATACTAATAGTAATTTGGTATCACTATTAGATATATTTCTGGGAGAATGCTATGACAAATGCTTTATTAGGACAGCGGCTTCGCCAGCAACGAAAAAAAAGAGGGCTGACGATTGAACAGTTGGCTGAAATGATTGGTCTTTCTAAAAATTATGTCAGCCTGATAGAGCGCGGCCGGAAACTTCCCAGTATGGCAACACTCATTAAAATTGTAAACAGTCTGCATATTTCCGCAGATGTTTTGCTGTGTGACGAAGTAGAATCTGTAAGCTGTGTTGTGGACGAAGAACTGGATCAGCGTATAAGGGCGCTCGAACCACATCAGCGCAAGGCGGTCTTTGCCATACTTGATTCTGTTATTGATGCAATACCAGATTTAACTGCATCCTCGTCAGAGGATTCTGCTGAATAAGCATTATATATACATTAGTTCGACGCTTTGCGCCAAACCGATAAAACCTCAGTATGCCAGATGGTCAAATCGACCATCTGGCATATTTTTTTGTCTCCATATCAGAAAATGTATCGTAAAAGCGATACATTACTATGCTCGCGCACCTCCACCTGTTTTTGCATGAAATGAAGTCAAAAACAACGGAGGTCAAGCCAAATGTCGAAAAAGTATATTCAGAACGGCGCTTTGATTCCCGCCGAAGATGAACAAATCATCGCGGAATTAACAGCATATCTGTCTGTTTCGCTCCGGAATGAGCGCAGTAAATACCTGAAAAAATATGGAAAAATTCGTGATTTTGAGTCCTCAATCGAAGATTTGAAACCGGATTTTGAGCCAGAAGATAGTTCCTTTGAGGAGAGGATTGAGCAAATGCTCGCATGGGATATGGTGAAAAACTATCTTCCACTGTTGACTGCAAAAGAATGTGAGGTCGTTTTATGCTTGTATGTAAATCAGCTCAGCACAGCAGATACCGCCGAAAAGATGAACCTGTCGCCGGAAACTGTTCGCTGGCACAAGAAAAACGCCTTGCAGAAAATCCGCAAGGCAATGGAGGAAAATACCTGATGGGTGCTTATATTGATCTTCTGAAAGCCGCGCAAAGCGGCGATACTGCTGCGGCAACCGTACTGTATGAACAGTACCAGCCGTTAATCAAAAAGCTGAGTTGGCATGACGGCATATTTGATATGGACTTATATCAAACCCTTTCTGTTGCATTTTTGGTCGCATTATCGAAGTTTGAGATTCGATAATTCCAAAATATAAATTTTTTCAAAAATACCCCAACGATTTTGCCCGTAAATTGATGTTTATATTATAGAGGGACAAAAAAGCCCTCTTCCCCTTGAGTACCTTGACAACTGCATATCCGAATCACCGGTTACATACAACTGACCTTGCCGCAACCCAAGGAGCGTCGGCAAGCACGTTTCAGAGGCAACGCCATAATCCTGCGTATACGGAGGAGCGCCCCTGCCTGCTGAATAAGAACAGAGTGGAACCTGTTCTATGCGATGAAAGGGTCAGCAATCATGATACGCACCGTTGCGATACCCTCAAGGAATCGGCGGTACTGCCAACAATGTGGTACAGGAAGCGGGAGCTGCGCCAGCAGCCGGGCCGGGGATTCGCCCTATTATCCGGGGAGTAGTGTCGAATAGGATAATATTTAATTCCAGATTATGGCGGTCACTTGCTTTTGGCAGGTGGCCGCTATGCTTGTGGAATTAAATCTGCAAATTCAGTAAAGGAGGATGGCTATGAGGGGAGAAACCTTTGGAAAGCGAGAAATTTTCCGTAAATATCCGGATGTGGTGGATGTGACCCAGCTCTGTAAAATGTTAGGCGGTTCGCGGCCCGTAAGTAAAAAGACAGCTTATAGGCTGTTGACTTCCGGGAAAATAAAGGCATTCCGGCTGGGGCGCAGCTACAGAATCCCCAAGGTAAATGTGATTCGCTTTTTGCAAAACGGATTGTCTGACGAATGCAACACTGACGATTTCCTGATTGACAGTGTGGAGGAATGAAAGAAAGTCTGCTATGCTAATAACGGTTACACAAATGTTTGATAGCCGGAAAGGAGACTGCTATGAGGACAAAAGTGACAGGCTATCTTACACAAAAGCGCGGATTTTATTATGTTGTCCTGAATATGCCATCCGACATAAAGGGAAAACGAATCCGCAAAACATTAAGTACAGGTTTATCCACTGCGCGAAACATGACAAAGGCCAAAGAAGTTATGCGCGAAATGATTCGGGAAGCCAACGCCGGAGAAGAAGTGCATGGCGTGATGGAACGGAAGGCCGTGCAGAGCACCGCGCCGGAGAGTAGTTCTCCACGCCCGGATATGCTGTTTTCGGATTATTTGCAGTTCTGGCTCCAGTGGAAAAGAAGTACATGGGAGGAAGTCACCTATTCGGGTTATGCTGCCAATGTAAACACATGGATTGCTCCTTATTTCTCACAACGGGGAACCAAGCTGAACGAAATCAATGTGCTGGACATAGAAATGTTCTATGCCCATGAAAAGAACACACGCAACATCAGCGGAAATACGGTTGCACATTACCATGCCAACATCCACAAAGCACTGGTTGATGCGGTGAGATTGAAGCTGATTCCGCATAACCCAGCCTCGGATGTGGAAAGGCCAAAAAAGGATAACTTCGTAGCAAGCTACTACACCGCAGATGAGCTGATGGAGATGTTCCCAATATTTGCCGGAACAAAAATGGAACTGCCGGTTCTTCTGGCTGCCTATTATGGTCTGCGCCGCAGCGAAGTGGTGGGGCTGAAGTGGTCGGCCATTGACTTTGTAAATAAGACTATCACCATTTCGCACACATTCGAGCGTGTCAATGTGGACGGAAAGGCGGTAGATATATCCAAAGAACGGACAAAGAACAATTCCAGCTTCCGCACATTGCCGCTGATACCAGAGGTTGAAACCGCATTGATTGCAGCGAAAGCCCGTCAGGAAAAGCAGCGCAAGCAGTGCGGGAGAAGCTATTGTAAAAAATATCTGGAGTACATCTGTGTAGACGATATGGGGAATCTTGTTAATCCAAATTACATAAGCGGAAACTTCAGCAACATCTTGCGCAAAAACGGTCTGCGTCCAATCCGATTCCATGATCTGCGTCACTCCTGCGCAAGCCTGCTCATCAAAAATAAAATTCCGATGAAAGATGTGCAGGTCTGGATGGGCCATTCCAGCTTTGCCACGACCGCCAACATTTACGCTCATATTGATACGGACAGCAAACAGGAGGCGGCCGATATGATTTCGGCCTGCATCAGTCTAAGCGGAAGCCCGGACAAAAAAATGGGCAAAAAAAATCCCCCCAAGCGGAGCGCTTGAGGGCAAAAAGAAGCAAAATTTCACAATTTCCAAACGGATTTTCAGCCCGATTGTCTGCCATTTTGGGCAAATTCTGGGCCAATTATAGGCAAAAATGGCAGACAACTTGGCAGACAAGGAAAAAAGATGTCTGCCAAACAAAAAATACCTAAGCGGTAAAAACCACTTAGGTACGATTGGTGCCGGTGATGGGGGTCGAACCCATACGGTGTCACCACCAACGGATTTTGAGTCCGTCTCGTCTGCCAATTCCAACACACCGGCTTGTAAACAGCGATATTATTATAACTGCATTGCGCCGTGTTGTCAAGCCGGGCGGAGGGATTTGTCATTTTTTAAAAAAACAGATTTTTTTGAAAAAATCTGTTGACAAACGCCCTGCGCACCGCTATAATAATATGCGTCGCCTGATGACAGGCGCAGCGTTATATTGCCCCATAGCTCAGTTGGTTAGAGCACCTGACTGTTAATCAGGGTGTCGTCCGTTCAAGTCGGACTGGGGCAGCCACGAAGAAGAGCGGTACAGCGTAGATATTTACGTCGTGCTGCTCTTTTATTTTTTGTTAATCCGCGCTCTGACTACTTAATGACTACATTGCCTGTGCAACGCAGTGATCATACCGCCCGGCCATGTTCGGCACGGCGGCGGCGTCCTGTAGAAACGCGGCGGCCATGTCGGCGTAAAAATCCGGCGTGTCTACCCCGTGGTTGCGCGCCACGCGATAGTAGTCGGAGTACATCATGCACATCACGCACCAAAACGTTTCGGGCGCGGCCGTCAAGTCGGCAACGAATTTTGACGTCGCGCCGGGTGCCTGACCTATACCATCAAAAACACGGATGAATACGTGCAGATGCTGCGGGCATTGACGTAAAAATCGGAGGTGCAAAGTCATGAAAGTATACTGCTTGTTAGACCACGTGCGCTGGGTGGATGAAGTTGTGCGTGCCTGCGAAAATACGCCCGTCCGAGAATTTGTATAAAATGTCACTATTATTACAAAATGTATTGTTTGTGCATTGTTTCTGCTGATGGTAAAAGCTTTAGCGCGGGACAGCGGCCGCAACTGCCTATATTTTTACCCGCAGGAATGTCTGGACGAGGCCGAACAGCGCGGCCTTTGCGACAAGGATGCCACGATGCGCCACGGCAAGCGCTGGGTCGTCGAGGACATGGAGGGCGTGCCCTACATCAAGCCATGGAAGACGGTGCTGACAAAGCGCGCGCTGGCGACTGTGGCGTATCTTGTCATCGCGCTGGCACTGTAATTTGGTTTTGCACGATCCCGGAGCGGGCAGCTTCTGGATTTTTTCTGCATTTTTTCGCCTACCCTATTGACAACCCCCGCCCCGCCCGCTATAATAATAAAGTCGTCCGACGGCAGAATTAAATATTGCCCCATAGCTCAGTTGGTTAGAGCACCTGACTGTTAATCAGGGTGTCGT
>OGJK01002258.1_pt1 | contig 15311 bp, 14 predicted proteins | sample 1571961 | NCBI WGS metagenome assembly OGJK01 (sample SAMEA2582120, study PRJEB24529) | metagenome | biome: Human gut stool | place: China | collected 2011 | reverse complement strand
CGCCGTTTTATTCAGAATCCCCGGAGTGGTCAACACCCCGGGGATTTTTTTGTTTATATACTTTTCTACTTTTTGCAAAACTCCTCTAAAGAATCATTCATTCCTTTTCTCTATTATCTTTTACCTTGATTTTCTGGCTTATATACTCCTGCTTCTCTGATTTTCCCATTTTACTATGATCCGTTTGTGACCATCTTGTAATTTCTTAAATTGAACATCTTTATTGAAAAAATAAACATATATATCATTGGGTTCAATTAAAATTTCTTATTTTTGTGATGTTGTAGAAATTCCTGACAATTATCGGGGATGATATTTTGATGAAAACAAGAAAGCTTATGGGCAGAGCTTTTAATTTGATTAACGATAGAGAGGAATTGAAGTTTGGGGAATCTAACTTCATTCAGTACATAAAATAGAAAGAAATTCGATGTCACTGGATAGTACAGAAAATTTTTCTATAGCCTGTGGGGGCAATGTTGATAGCGAACCATTCCAGACGAATGATCCGGAATTGGAGTTTTGTCCTTTGGGTGACGGTATTTCTTCCTGGTGTTATCTTTATGTACATCACTCTCGCGTTGATTCAGTCGTAGAAAGAATAAGCAAGGAGTTTAATGTTTTTATCCATAAGACCACCGTATTCAAACGGAAGAAGAGCCATGTCAGGGAAGAGGAACATCCTACTATCTCCGGCCTGGTATTCATTCAGGGAGAGATAGCTCGGATACAGGCCTTCCTGAAAGAGTATTTTCCGGGGATATATCTGGTCAATGACTGTAGTACCAAAGTTCCTGCAGTTATTCCTGATCGGGTCATGCAGCCCTTTATCAACCTCTCTCAGGTGGAACCGCATCGGATCCGTTTTATGTCCCACCCGGTTGACTATTATGCATCCGGCCATTCTCTGGTAAAAATTACTTCGGGAATCCTGAAAGGTATGGAAGGCTATCAGGTACGTATATCGAGAGACCGTTGCCTGATTACTGCTATGGGAAATATGACCATTGCCATCGGGGGCATCAACAAGGAGACTTTTGAAAACCTTCCGGATACTTATTCTCTATCTGACTTTTGAATATATAAATCTGTAACTTAAAATCGAACAACTTATATATGGTTATTGCTGTAGATTTTGACGGAACCATTGTTGAACATCGTTATCCGCATATCGGTAAGGAAATTCCCTTTGCCATTGATACATTGAAGCGGCTTCAGGAGAAGCATCATTTATTGATCTTGTGGACAGTGCGCGAAGGTGAATTACTGGAGGAAGCGGTAGAATATTGCCGTAAGAGAGGCTTGGAGTTTTATGCGGTGAATGCCAATCATCCGGATGAAGCGCCGAAAGAGAACCCGTCTTGCTCTTGCCGTAAGCTGAAGGCAGACATGTTCATTGACGACCGGAACGTAGGTGCTCTTCCTGATTGGGGAGCGATATATGAAATGGTTGTTCATAAATGGAGTTACGACCGTTATCTGCAGGAATTGGATAAGGAGATGGATGAGTACAAGCCGTCTTTGTGGAAACGAATTTTGGGAGGAAGATAAACCGATGGAGTCGCATTCTGAAAGTACGAAGCGTATCGCTAAGAATACCCTGCTGCTGTATATATTGATTTAATTTTTATTATAAGCATAGGAAAGAGTTATAAAGAATTGAAGATCTTTTAAATTTTTTAATTGTTTAAGTGTAATTACTTTTAATATATGGGTGCAAAAAGAATATTATTAGTTTTTGGAACAAGGCCTGAAGCTATAAAAATGTCTCCGCTTGTCAAAGAGTTGCAATGTTATGAGGAATGTTTTGAAGTCGTAGTTTGTGTGACAGGACAGCACCGTGAGATGTTAGATCAGGTATTGAGTTTATTTGATATTAAGCCTGATTATGATTTAAATATTATGAAGCAAGGCCAAGATTTATATGATATTACTTCTCGTATATTAATGGGAATGAGAGAAGTACTTCAAGAAGTAACTCCAGATTTAGTCCTTGTTCATGGAGATACAACTACTTGTATGGCTGTGTCTTTAGCTTCTTTTTACCATCAGATTCCGGTTGGTCATATTGAAGCTGGATTAAGAACATATAATATATATAGTCCTTGGCCTGAAGAAATCAATCGGCAAATAACTGCACGGATAGCGAAATTTAATTTTGCTCCAACATCTTTAGCGAAAGAGCATCTTATAAGAGAAGGCATAGATGAATCGTCTATAATATTAACAGGAAATACAGTTATTGATGCATTAAAGTGGGTTGTAAATAAAATTAACTTGGATGAACACTTGAATATTCAAATCATAGATGCAATAAAAAAATTAGGATATGATGTGTCAAGACTTTCAGATGGTAAAAAAATGGTGTTAATTACAGGACATAGAAGGGAAAATTTTGGAGTAGGATTTTCTAACATCTGTCAAGCAATAAAAAGGTTATCAGAAAAATATCCTGATGTGGATTTTGTATATCCTATGCACCTTAATCCAAACGTAAGAACTCCAATAAGCCAAACTTTTCAAAATTTGTCATCAAAAGATAACAATACTTTTTTTATTGAACCATTGGAGTATCAATTATTTGTATATATGATGGAAAAAGCATATATAATTCTTACTGATAGTGGGGGCGTTCAAGAAGAGGCTCCTGGATTAGGAAAGCCTGTTCTTGTTATGCGTGATACGACGGAAAGGCCTGAAGCTGTGAATGCTGGGACAGTTAGGCTTGTTGGATCTGATTGTGATAGAATTGTGGAATCAGTATCTGTCTTATTGGATAATAAGTCTGAATATACTGCAATGAGTACTGCTATAAATCCATATGGAGATGGAAATGCATGCCATAGAATTTCAACTGCTTTAAAAGAATTGTTGGATGTATAATATTTCTAATAATAATACACTTATAGCTAAAAACACCCTAATGTTATATATTAGGATGTTGTTTAATTTGATTATATCATTTTATACTTCTAGAATACTTTTAGACAATTTAGGATTAACAGATTTTGGTATTTCAAATGTTGTTGGAGGTGTAGTGACATTATTTTCTTTTATAAATAACTCTATGGCACTATCTGTTCAACGTTTTTTAGCGTATGAGTTCGGAAAGAAAGATATGTCTGGATATAGGGTTAATCTTATTTATAGTATGTCTTTATTAATCCACTTATTCATAGCTTTCAGTATTGTAATTCTAACAGAGATAGTAGGTTTTTTTTTACTGCCTGAACTTAATATTCCTGTTGAAAGATTGGTGGCATCAAGATGGGTATTTCATATTAGTGTTATTACTTGTGCCATAGGGTTTATGCAAATACCTGCTGTTGCATTAATTATGGCAACAGAAAAAATGTCTATTTATGCATATATTAGTATTGTAGATGTCTTATTAAAATTACTTATAATATTCCTTCTTCCATATTTCTCTTATGATAGATTAATATGTTATTCTTTTTTCCTTTTGTTTATTTTATTATTTGTAACATCAATATATTATTGGTTTTGTTATAAGAAAATATCAAGTGTTAGAATCATATTACGATGGAACAAAGGAGTATTTAAAGAAATGTTGTCTTTTGCTTCATGGAGCCTTTTAGGTGAAATTGCATGGACTGCAGTTGGACAGGGAGTTAATATTGTTCTTAATTTATTTTATTCTCCGATAGTGAATGCTGCTCGTGCAATAGGTTTGCAAATATCAGTAAAATTAAAGGAATTTGTTGCAAATTTTCAGACAGCATTAAATCCCCAAATAATTAAATTATATGCTGCAGACGAAAGGCAAAGAATGTTTAAGCTATCAAATTCTGGTACAAAATTTTCTTTTTTTTTGATGTTATTCATATCCATGCCTTTCTTTTTTGAGATAGATTGGATACTTTCTTTTTGGCTTAAAGAAGTTCCTGAATGGGCAAATATCTTTTGTCAGTTATCCATTATAGGCACGTTGATTGATATATTGTCAAACTTGTTTTCAACTATGGTTAAGGCTACAGGACATATAAAGAAATATCAAATGATTGTTTCTTTAATTCTTTTTTTGAATTTACCATTATCTTATATTTTTTTATTTCTTGGGTCTAATCCTGCCTACGTTTTTATTGTTTATATTTTTGTTTCATCTATATTGTTAATAGTTAGATTATTATTAGTTAAATCTCTTTTGGATTTTATAATTATAGATTATGTAAAAGAAGTGTTGGTGCCTTCGTTATTAACAGTAATATTTTCTCTTCCCTTACCATATATGATACATAATATCATGCCTGAGCAAAGTTTTTCACGCTTTATTGTTGTTTCTTTTACATGTTTATTAATGACAGGTATTGGTATTTTTATTGTGGGTTTAAATAAGGATGAAAGAAGTTTTGTTATAAATAAGGTTATAAATTATGTTAAATAAGCTAAAAACAGCAACAGTCACTTGGATCAGTTATAATAATTTTGGCTCATATCTGCAAGCATATGCTTTGCAAAAAGTTCTTCTTGCGCTTGGTGTAGAGAATAGTATTATTGATGATGCAAGGATTGTTGAAGGACATAAGGCTTCCGTTTATGAAAAGCTCTATGTGAAAATATATAGGATAGTTTGTATTGCTTTGAGAAAACATAAAGAGCAACTAATAGCGCTTAATAGATTTTTAAAATTTAAAGAAAGGCTTTTAATTGTAGATAATACTTGGAATACATTTTCAGACTTGAATATTAAGTATGATTTTTTTATAGCCGGAAGTGATCAAATTTGGTATCCGGATTCTCAGGTATTTAATCCATATTACTATTTGGATTTTACAGATAAAGTTAAAATAAGCTATGCTGCAAGCATTGGTACCTCTCGTTATCCAGATAGCTATAAACAAAAAGTTAGTGATTTACTCAGAAATTATAAAGCAATATCTATTAGAGAGAAAATTGGAGTTGGACTTTTACAGACATTTATTTCTAATAATATAGAAAATGTTTTGGATCCGACCTTGCTATTAGATAGAACTGACTGGGATAAGGTTGCATCTAAGATAATAGTTTGTAGCAAAAAATATGCCATTTGTTATTTACTTACTTATAATGAAGCATATTTAGATTTTATTCGTAAAGATTGTACATTAAAAGGAATGAATCTTGTAATAATGTCTGATTTTGATATATATAGAAAATATGCAGACATTGTTCTTCCGGCAGGACCATGTGAGTTTATTTCTGCAATTAAATCAGCAGATTTTATATATACCGATTCTTATCATTGTACAATTTTCTCTATAATTTATCAGAAGAACTTTCTTACATTTAAAAGATTTTCGGATAATTCTGAGCGTAATCAGAATTCGAGACTTGTTGATTTATTTAATTTAACGGGTATAAGAAGACGGTTTATTTCTGAAGAAAATCTATTATTGCCTTTAGAACTAGAAGTAATAGATTATCAGAAGGTGAATGAAAATATTGATAAAGCTAGAAAACATTCAGTAAATTATCTAATTAACTCATTGACTCTATAAATGATATGAAAATAATTTGTCCAATCGAAAATTGTACTGGATGTTCTGCATGTTTTAATATTTGTCCTCGAGAGGCAATTAAAATGTCTACAGATCAATATGGCTTTTTATATCCAGATGTCTTGGAAAATATATGTATAGACTGTAATTTATGTAAGAAAGTGTGTCCTGCAATTAATCAAATTCAGCAGCATGATTCTTTAAATGCTTATGCGGCACTTTGTTCTGAAGAATGCCATTCCAGTTCTTCTGGAGGTGCTGCAGCTGCAATTACTAATTATATATTGTCTATTGGTGGAGTTGTATATGGATGTGCGCAATATAATTACAAGGACATACGTCACATTAGAATTAGTGCAGATAATATAAATGATAAAAAGCTATTAAAAGGCTCTAAATACGTACAAAGTTCTATTGGAAGGACTTTTAAACAGATACAGACGGATTTAAAAAATGGTTTTACTGTATTATTTATTGGCACTCCTTGCCAGGTCGCAGGATTGAAACGTTTTTTGATGAAGGAATATAGTAATTTATATACAGTAGATTTAGTATGCCACGGAGTTCCTTCGTCAAAAATGCTAGTTGAAGATATTTCAAAGATAAAAAATGTCTTAGATTCTGATTCTGTTATTTTTAGAGAGAATGTAAATGGGAAGGTTTGTTTTGGTATTTTTATTAAAGATTTTAATGGAAAATTGAAAACAAGAATTAAATTTCCTAATGATTCATATTTAACTGCTTTTATGATGGGATTATCCTTTAGAGAAAGTTGCCATCAATGTAAATACGCTAATTCTTCTAGAGTAGGAGATTTAACATTGGCTGACTTTTGGGGATTAGGTGAAGATTCTGTAATTAATACTTCTAATGGGATATCTTTAATATTGGTGAATACTCAAACGGGGAAGGAATTATTTGATAAATTTTCTTTTTTATTATCTTTTGAAGAACGGAGCATAGATGAAGCTATAAGAGGGAATGGACAACTTCAAAAAGCATTTGAGCGTCCTGTCCAAAAAGATATTTTTTTAAGTATATATATGAATAAAGGAATACGTTCTGCGGTTAATAAAGTTGGTAGTGAATATATTTCATTTTGGAGAAAACAATATTTAAAGGAAGAAATTATTGATAACTTATCAAAATATCCATTTCTGTTGTCATTATTAAGAAAAATAAAGAAAATAATATGATACCTAAAAAGATTCATTATTGTTGGTTTGGACGTGGGGAAAAACCAGCATTAGTAAAAAAATGCATGGCTTCATGGAAGAAATATCTTCCAGAATATGAGTTAAAAGAATGGAATGAAGACAATTTTGATTTAGATTTGTTTCCTTTTACTCGAGAAGCGTATGAAAGTAGGAAATATGCGTTTGTAACTGATGTGGTAAGGTTATATGCTCTATATAATGAAGGGGGAGTTTATATGGATACAGATGTTGAGGTATTGAAGCCATTGGATAGTTTTTTGCATCATATTGCATTTAGTGGTTTTGAAGATGACACTCAAGTTCCAACAGGTATAATGGCAAGTGAAAAAAATAGTATTTGGGCAAAAGAAAATTTAGATTATTATCATGAAAGACACTTTATTTTACCTGATGGAACATGGGATACAACATCCAATGTAGCGATTATTACAAATTATATGGTGTCGAAGGGACTTCTGAAAGTTAATGGATACTATGATTTTCCTAATCTTATAACAATATATCCCAAAGATTATTTTTGTCCTAAATCGTATTTGGATAAGAAGATATATTTAACAGATAATACTGTTACAATACATCATTTTTCAGGAAGTTGGCAATATAAGAGTAAAGTAAGAAAATTTGCGGATTTGCTGATTGGAGAAGCTTTTGCAGAGAAATTAAGACTTTTGTATTGTAAAATATTAAAATTTCTAAATTAATAATTATGGATATACTTCCTTTAGTGTCAGTCATTATTCCAATATATAATGTTGAAGCATATTTGTATAAATGTGTAAGTAGTGTATTAACTCAGACGTTAAAAAATATTGAAGTTATTTTAGTAGATGATGGTTCAACAGATTCTTCCGGTAAGATATGTGATCAAATTGCATTGGATGACAGTCGTATAAGAGTATATCATAAATTAAATGGAGGGCTTAGTAGTGCAAGAAATTATGGCATTGACAAAGCACTTGGGAAATATATTATATTTTTGGATTCAGATGATTTTTGGTTCGATAAGGATATATTATCTTTATTTGTTAATCATGCTGAAAATAATTTATTAGATGTAGTTCGTGGTGAGTACTTTGATGTAGATGAAATGGGCTGTCAAATTGAGACTCCTAATATTAGTAAAATAAGTCTTGAATATCAAACTAAAGTTTTTACCTCTTATGAAATGCTGAAATATATAATAAATGGAAAATTCTTTACTGTTCTGTTTTTATATAAAAAGGAGTCTTTAAAAACATTACGTTTTGATGAAAATAGAATGTTTCAAGAAGATATTGACTTTGCCATTAAATATTTCTGTCAAAAGATGAGGTGTGGCTATTTGCCAATTCGGTTTTATGCTTATAGACATCGTAAATGCTCTATTATGACTACACCGCGTATAACTAATCTTACAAATTCTTTTGCTTTATGCAATATTTTTTATAAATATGCTCATATTGTAGATGATGAGAGAATATCTCAGTTTTATTTATATTATAGTATAATGATGTATTATTGGACATTAGAAACTGTTGCAAGTGATTTATATATACATAGATATAAAGAGATTGAAAAAAACATAGGCTTGGTGCAATTGAGAAAAACAAGTTGTAGTAGAATAAAAGAGGTTCATATTGTTAAGTTCCCAATTCAATTATATGTTTCTCCTTTTATAGGGGTTTATTTATTTCGTATAAAGTGGTTTTTGGGTAAAATATTGCGCAAATTAAACCTTTTGACTCCTATGAAAAAAATATTAAATTGGTAAGTGATATTTCTTGATTTGCATTTTTGAGTATATGGAATCTGAATTTAAATATTGTGCTGTAATTAGGACTTTGGGAACGGCTGGAGCAAAGTATCAGCAGTTATTGGACTCTTTGAATAATCAGTCTATAAAACCTACTAAAATAGTAGTATATATTGCTGAAGGATATAAAATTCCCAAAGAAACTATTGGGTGGGAAGAATATGTATTTGTAAAAAAAGGAATGGTAAGACAAAGAGCATTAGCATACGATGAAGTTGATACTGAATATATTTTATTTCTTGATGATGATCTTTGTTTTCCTAGCGATACTGTTGAAAAAATGCGTGATTTTTTGGTCAGAGAAAATGCTGATATTATAGCTCCAGATATTTTCCCAAATGCTCATCGTTCAATTTTATCTCAGATTTTGATGACTTTTTCAGGAAGAATGTATGCCCGACATAAAAAAAATGATTGTTGGGGATATAAAGTGTTGAGAAATTCTGGTTATTCATATAATAGTAAACCAATTCGAGATACTTATCGGTCACAAACTAATGCAGGTGCTTGCTTTCTTTGCTCAAAACAAAAATTCTTGGATATTCATTTTGAAGAAGAACTGTGGATGGATGAAGTAGAATATTCATTGGGTGATGATCAGGTAATGTATTATAAAATGTATTTGATGGGATTGAAGCAATTAACATGGTATACTCATCATTTTATACATTTGGATGCTGGACAAAATATGTGTCCTCTTAAAAAAAAGAAAATAATATATTCAGATTTTCGTTTTAAGGTTATATTCTGGCATAGATTTATATTTAAGCCAGAGCAGTTTCTTTTATTTCGTTTGTTGGATATTTTTTGTATATCATATTTCTTTATGCTCTCTTTAATGATTTCAATATTTAAGGGTGAGCTGGATATTTTCAAAGTGAAGTTGAAAGCGTTGCTTAATGGAATAAATTATTTAAGGAGTAGTCAATATCATTCATTGCCAATAGTAAGGAAAAATTTGACTTAAATCAGTAAGCAGATTTCTATAATCCATCTATCTGTACGTAAATAAAAGTTGAATATGGATAGGTTTTAATTATGTAGTAATTTGTATAAAATGCTTTATAATATGAAAAATAAGATCGCAATCATTATTCCATATTTTGGACGCTTCCCTGAATGGATTGATTTATTTTTTTATAGTTGTAGTTGCAATCAGATGATATCAGACAATACAAGGGTTGATTGGTTTATTTTTACAGATAATGATTATACTCCAGTTCAATATAATAATGTTATTTTAAAAAAAATGCATTTTTTAGACTACTGTGCTATGGTTTCTAAGAAACTAGATATCGAATTTCATCCTCAGTCTCCATATAAACTTTGTGACTTAAAACCTTTTTATGGAATTATACATCATGATGACCTGAAAGGGTATACGCATTGGGGATTTGGCGATTTAGATTTATGCTATGGACGATTATCTGTAGTCTTATCTGATCAAAGAATAGCTAAATATGATTTGATAACAACGCATGCAGATCGAGTTGCTGGTCATCTTACTATTATTCGTAAGGAGTCTTCATATTCGAAATATTGTTTTAAGATAAAAAAATGGCAAGATAAATTGGTTAATCAATATGTATATGGTTTAGATGAGCATGATTTCACTGTATTAGTGTATCCCTTCCAACCTTATATATGGAGGCTTTATAGGTATTTAGGTAAACCACTTTGTATTAAATATTATAATTTTTTTGCTGCGATAAATTTTTTACCTAATATGTTTTCAAAACATTTTTTTCAAGAGTACTATACTAGTATGTTACCTGCAAATGGTGAAAAATGGACTTATGATCCTCAGACTTCAATAATGTTAGGTCCTCATAATATAGAACTTCCGTATTTGCATTTTCTTTTTTTTAAGAAAAATAAATTTTTTAATGGGGAGTTTTTTTGGAAGGAAAATTTTTGGAAAATAGAGAATCTTGATTTTAAGAAATGTTTGCAACTGGTTGTTTTTGATAATAAAAAAGTTACTCTTTCTGATACAAATAAGTTATGAATAAAGTACCTATTGCTTTTGCTTTTGATAATAATCTTATTCTTCCGGCTTGTATTTGTATATCTTCTTTGTTGATTAATGCAAATAAGGATACATTTTATGATGTGTTTATTTTACATTCCTCTAAAATAAGGTTGGAAAAAGAGATGTTAAATAGGTTGTCAATGCATTTTGATAATTGTAAAATACAATACAGGCAAGTTGATGACTCTTTTGATTCTGCTTTTGAAATCCGTGGCATAACTACTGCTGCATATTATCGTTTACTCATACCTGAATTAATTGGGGAATATGATAAGGTAATATATTCTGACGTTGATATAATTTATAGGATGGATCTTTTTGAATTGTATCAGTTGAACATTGATTCATATTATTTAGCAGCAACTAGAGATTTAGGATTGAATTTAACAGAGGATGGAAAAAAGTATATTAACTCTATTGATGGTTTAGTTCAAGGACAATACCTTCAATCTGGATTTATTATGCTTAATTGTAATAAAATGTTGAAGGATGGTTTAATAAATAAGTTTCGAAGCTTTGCAACAAAAAAACTTAAATATCAGGATCAAGATATCTTGAATTTGTCTTGTAGTGGAAAAGTTTTATTTCTGCCTCTAAAATATAACATGACTGATTATTCTTATTATTTTATTAATAGGAAACGTAATGTTTTACAAAATTTATACAGTGAAGAGGAAATAGTTGAGGCTATGAGGATTGGTAATATTCATTTTAATGGTCATAAACCTTGGAAAAAATATAGTGTAAATTTTGATATTTGGTGGGAGTACTATCGTAAATCACCATTATTTGATGAGAGTTTTTATTTTAATTTTTTTTATTCTAGATTAAATGAATATGATCAACTTTCTTTGTACAAAAGAATAAAAATATTAATTCGTTACTTTGTTTATGGAAAAAGAGAGTTATAAAGTAAGCGTTATTGTTCCGATTTTTAATGTAGAAAAGTATATTGAACATTGTGCTCAAACATTATTTGAGCAAACATTATTGGATATTGAGTATATTTTTGTTAATGATGCTACTTTGGATAATAGTATTGGGATATTAAAAAAGTGTATAGAAAATTATCCTGATCGAAGTCAACATTGTCATGTTTTAACGCATACAGAGAATTTGGGTCTACCTGCTGCGCGTAATACAGGAATGGCGCTTGCACATGGGAAATATATATTTCATTGTGATGGGGACGATTTTGTTGAACGTGATATGTTAGAAAAAATGGTTGCCACAGCTGAACAATCAGATGCTGATATAATATGGTCTGATTGGTATCTTTCCTATAACAAGAGAGAACGTTATATGAAACAGCCAAGTTACAATACCGTAACAGATGCCTTAAAAGGTATTCTTTTAGGAAAAATGAAATATAATGTCTGGAATAAATTGATAAAGAGAGAGTTGTATTTTAATAATAATATAACTTTCCCCAAGGGGTACAGTATGGGAGAGGATATGACTATTATTTGTCTTTTTGCTTGTGCAAAAAATATTGTTTATATTCCGGAGGCTTTTTATCATTATGTAAAAACTAACACCAATGCAATGACCGCTACTTGGTCCGAGAAACATTTAAGAGACCTATGTCATAATGTAACTCATGTAATTGATTATATTCATTTGAAGTTTGCAGATTCATTGAATGAATATATAAATTATTTTAAGTTAAATATTAAGTTGCCTTGTTTGATAACAGATGATTATGCAATGTATGATTTATGGAATAAATTGTATGTCGAGTCAAACTTGTTTATTTGTAAGAATAAGATGACACCATTTCGTACAAGATTAGTGCAGTGGATGGCATGGAAAAAACAATATTGGTTTGTTTGGCTATATTATAAATTTATTTACAAATTTATTTATACTTTTATTTTAAGATATCGATGATTAGGACTGTAGGTATTTTATTTACTATTATAGTAACAAGTTTTTATTTTTTCCCTTTTGAATTTGCCTTCTTACCTGGAGTTAATACAAAGATGGGCATGGCAGGCTTAGGACTGGTTTTGTCCATTGTTGATATGGCTAAATTGAGAAGTCCTTTTTTGAATAAGGATTTTTTTCAGTTGTCATTATTAGCTATAGGTGTATCTTTAGTTAGCTTTTTTTCCATAACATATAATGATACAAATGATTTTACTTATGTCTCCTACATTATATCTATGTGGGTATGGGTAGGAGCATCTTATGTTGTTGTTTCGTTAATTCGTCATGTGCATGGAAAAGCTTCGGTCATTCTTATTTGCAACTATCTTATTGTTGTTTGTGCTGTACAATGTATATTGGCAATTTTAATAGATAAAGTTTCATCATTTGAAGTTTTAGTAAATACTTTTGTAAGTGGATTAGGCTTTGTTGAACTTGATACTTTGGAAAAGTCTGGACGATTATATGGTATTGGGGCAAGTCTTGATGTTGCAGGATCACGGTTTGCTGCAGTTCTTGTAATGATTGCTTTCATTGTAACTCACATTGAAAAAATGGTAGTTAAAAAATATTTGTGGCTTTATATGGGTGCAGTTGTATTGATAGGTGTAGTTGGAAATATGATGTCTCGTACGACAACTGTTGGATTGATATTATTTATCTTTTATTTAATTTATGAGTCTAGAATATGGATGTTTAGATTGGCCTCCCATGTCCGTAAAATATTTCAGTGGCTTCTATTGGTTTTGTTATTTGCAATTCCTGTTTTAATATATTTATATGATACAAATGATTCGATAAGAGAGAATTTACGCTTTGCTTTTGAGGGCTTTTTTAGTTTAATAGAAAAAGGTGAATGGGATGTTCATTCAAATGAAATTTTAAAGAATATGGTTGTATTTCCAGATAATCTTAAAACGTGGTTTATTGGTGATGGATATCTGGAAAATCCATACACAGATCCTTATTATGTTGGCCCCAAATGGCATGGCTATTATATGGGTACAGATGTAGGCTATTTAAGATTTCTATTTTATTTTGGAGTGTTAGGGCTAATCATATTTTCTTTTTTTATGTTTTGGGCTGGGAAAATAAATATTAAAAAATTTAAATATGAAAGAGATTTATTATGGCTTTTACTTTTGATTCATTTCATTATTTGGTTAAAAGTGTCTACTGATATATTCCTTATATTTGCTTTATTTCTTTTGGTTAATCAAGAGGAAAATGAAAAATACAATAATAGCCTTTTATTAAGAGAGGATAATACATGAAAATAATTTATTGTATCCATTCTGTATATAATCCAGGCGGAATGGAGCGGGTTTTGTATAACAAGGTAAAATACCTAGCTGAACGACTTCAGTGGGAGGTGATGGTAGTAACTACCGACCAGCATAACCGACCTACTTTTTATCCGTTCCCGAAAGCTGTACGGATGGTTGATCTGGATATCAATTACTCAGTTGATAACGATAAGAACGTATTTCGTAAGATTGGGGGATATTTGCGCCGCCGACGTTTGCATCGCAAGCGGCTTACGGATTTGCTGATGAGGGAAAAAGCAGATATTGTGGTCTCTTTGTATCCTTCTGAGTCATCGTTTATTCCTGATATTAAGGACGGAAGCAAAAAGGTGCTTGAAATCCATTATTGCAAATTTTTCCGGCTTCAGTATGGACGGAAAGGAATATTAGGATGGATTGACCGGTGGAGAACCCGTCAGGATGAACGGATTGTGAGCCGTTTTGACAAATTTGTGGTACTTACCCGGGAGGATCAGGGTTATTGGGGAAACCTGTCTAATATTGAAGTGATTCCCAATGCTGCGTTGTTCTTGGGAAGCGGATATTCGGATGTGTGTGCGCATCGGGTGATTGCTGTAGGGCGATTGGATTACCAGAAGGGTTTTGACCGCTTGATTAAGGCCTGGGAACTGGTTCAGCAGAAAGAGAAATTCCAGGATTGGAAATTGGATATATTTGGTCAGGGGGAATGGAGAGATATGCTGCAGGGAATGATTAATGAGCGGCATTTGGAGAAGTCAATCTGCCTGAATGCACCTACTTCCCACATCGGGGCTGAGTATGCCCGAAGTGCCATGCTGGTGATGAGTTCCAACTATGAGGGCTTCCCGATGGTAATGATTGAGGCAATGGCTTGTGGACTTCCTGTGGTATCGTATGATTTTAAATGTGGTCCTAAAGACATCATTCAGCATGGAGTGAATGGAATGTTGGTGCATGAGGGGGATATTCGCGGACTGGCTGAGGCGATGGAAAAGGTGATGGAGAATGAAACCTTACGGAAAGGTCTTTCGGTGCAGGCTCGGAAGATTGTGGAAACGTATGCCGAAGAACGGGTAATGAATCAATGGATTGTAATGTTTACTTCTTTATTGGATAAATGAAAAAGCTTTTACAGATAAACCCTGTGATCCGGATGTCTACTTCTACCGGACGTATCATGCAGGAAATAGGTGACTTGGCCATGCAGTACGGGTGGGAGAGTTACATTGCCTATAGTAAAGGACGGGATGGGGTAAAGCCCTGTACATCAAAGTTATTGCCTGTAGGAGACAAGTGGAGTGTGGCCTGGCACGGGGCAATGACCCGTTTGTTTGACAGGCATGGTCTGGCTTCGGTAGGGGCAACAAAAAAATTTATTCAACAAATCATTGATATTCAGCCGGATATTATTCATATCCATAATATTCATGGATATTTTTTGGATTATAAGATTTTTTTTGACTATCTTTCGCACTGTAATACTCCAGTTGTATGGACAGTACATATTCCGGAGCATACCCGTTCACTTTCCGGCAGCTTATTAGGGTATAAAAC
>OGJK01002256.1_pt1 | contig 15319 bp, 15 predicted proteins | sample 1571961 | NCBI WGS metagenome assembly OGJK01 (sample SAMEA2582120, study PRJEB24529) | metagenome | biome: Human gut stool | place: China | collected 2011 | reverse complement strand
CTGATTGTGTCGAAATTCGTATTTTATCAATTATATCTGATAAAACTGGATTTGCGGTATTGAAAATCAGTTATAGCCGTGGTACCATATAGACAGTTTCAGAAGGGAGGCTGGTCTACATGATTAAACGAGAAATTTATATGAGCCGTATTCGTCCTTTTATCGGAAATGAGCTGATAAAGGTTCTGACAGGGATTCGCCGTAGTGGAAAATCTGTCATGCTGAACCTGATCCAAGAGGAACTTGCCCAAAACGGGGTCCAACCAGAACAGTTTATTTCCCTGAATTTTGAGAACATGAGCAATGCACACCTTTGTACGGCTGTTGCATTGCATGATGAAATCCTTCGCAGAACAAAAGAAATCAGCGGCAAGGTTTATCTGTTCTTCGACGAAATCCAAGAGGTGGCTGATTGGGAAAAATGTATCAACTCTTTCCGGGTGGAGCTGGATTGTGATATATACATTACCGGTTCCAACGCCAAGCTGCTTTCCGGTGAGCTTGCCACTTATCTTGCCGGACGGTATGTGGAGTTCGTGATTTACCCGTTTTCATTCAGAGAGTTTATGGAGCTGTATCACACCGTTTACGAAGGTGCAGACGAAAGACAATGCTTTACAAAATATCTGACGCTGGGAGGAATGCCCTATTTGAGCAACCTTCGCTACGACGATGCCGCCAGTCGTCAGTATTTGCGGGACTTGTTCAACTCCGTAGAGCTGAAAGATATTATCAAGCGAAACAATATCCGTGATGTGGATATGCTGGAGAGAATTATTGCTTATATAACTTCCAACATCGGCACTACCTTTTCTTCCACAGCCATTTCCAAGTATCTGAAAAGTGAAGGGCGCTCCGTTTCACCAGAAACGGTACTGAACTACATCAAAGCCTGCACGGACGCATTCCTGTTTTATCAGGTGAAGCGCCAAGACCTCCAGGGAAAGAAAATCCTGACCGTCAACGAGAAATACTATGTTGCAGATCATGGTGTCCGGGAAGCCGTGTACGGTGGCAACATGAAGGACATTAACCTTGTCCTTGAAAATGTTGTCTACATGGAGCTGCTGCGCCGTGGTTATTCTGTGACTGTTGGGAAAGTCTCTGACAAGGAGATTGACTTCGTATGTGAAGATCATGGGAAAAAGCTGTATGTTCAGGTTTCCTATCTACTTGCCTCGGAGGAAACCATCCAGCGTGAGTTTGGGGCGTTTGCCGGTGTTCGTGACAATTTCCCGAAATACGTTGTAACGATGGACGAACTGGATATGAGCCGAGATGGAATCAAACACCGCAATATTCGTGACTTCCTGCTGGCAGAGGAATGGAACTGAAATGTTCTTCTTTCACCAGAAGATATGCAGAAGTTCTTCCAATGCCGAGAATGAAAAAACAATGGTGCCTGACACAATAAATATTATGATATGTCTGTATTTAACCGCTGTATAGAAACCGGGAATGTTCTCTTAATACTGGAATGTTGGCAGGATCCCAGTGAAATGGGAATACAGCTCGCCGTATGGACTTTTGTATGCTCTGAATCCGCCGGATGATGTTATGCAGTTTGAAAACAATGGTGCCTGACACAATAAATATTCTTTCCGGAATTCTTGCAGAGATGGGAGACATTTCGAGATTTGATGATGTTAAGGAAATACAAAAATTAAGCGGATTAGGTCTTGTAGCATGTAGCTCAGGAAAGCATAAGGGAGAGACCAAAATCAGTCACAGAGGACGCAAACGACTCAGATACTGGTTATTCCAGGCGGCAAAGTCAGCAGTGGCTCATGCGGAGGAAGTTAAAGAACTCCATGTGTACTACACGACACGCCCTGACAATCCGCTGAAAAAGATGCAGTCACTGATTGTGATAGCCTGCAAGCTTTTGAGAATCGTTTATACGATTCTGAAGAAGGGAACGGTCTATGATCCGAAGAAGATGCTGATGGACATCAGGCGGCCGGAAAAGAAGGAAGCGATTGCAGCATAAGACAATCGACAGCATTATTTATTCCAGAGCCTTGCCGGGTTGCGGATGATTCCGAAATCGGGCAGGGTTCTGGAAAGAAACCCGATAACGATGGAGTGCAACAAGCACTGCATCAGCACAATGACCAGCAGGTAACGAAACAAGGGAAGCGTCCACGGAATATCCGTACCCTGCGGAAAGGGCAGGTCAGTAAAATCAAAATATAAACAAGAGCTGTAGCCTGCAGTAGTTCACTCCGTAGGGCAATGACCCTGTTAGAAAGCTTAGCGGGCACTCGGTGTATGAGCAGGTGGGACGAAGGAAGTTGGTACACGATACCATTAGACACGGAAGGTTCACCATCATAGTTAACAGAGGATTTATAGCCTTTATAAAGCAAAACAAAGGGACGCTTTATAAACTGCACCCTCTTCTAACTATTCAGTACAAGATACAATGACTGTCATACACTTGTGGCTCTGTTTTATGAGGTAAATATTTAAAGAAAAGCCTGAAAAATCAGTGATTTAGGGCTTGACATTATAGGAGACTTCCTGTATAATAAAAAGGGAACTTTGACATATCTTTTCGGTTTACGAAAAAGATCACAGTCGTCAAGTCCGAAAAAGATGCCTATAAGCATGTGCTTAAGGCGATGAAAAAGCGTGATTACAGCACTAGCTATTGTGCGGACGGAGCGGTGTATTACGAGACATTTGTACTCGCATTGCAGCATCATCCGGAGTACAATTATAGTCTGGTCATCTGGAAGAGTACCGATGGAACATTTGATTACCGGGCAGGTAATGACCTGAGTGCGGCGCAGATCACGGGTAAAATAAAACAGGCGAATGCAAAGGCGAACGCGATTATTCCCCGGATTATCAGGGACGGAATGACGCGCAAACAGAAGCTGCGTGCGATCCACAATTATCTCGTGAAAAACTGTGTCTACGATGAGAACGCGCGCAGATACGGATATGATGATGCCTATACCGCATATGGTTGTCTGATTGAGAAAAAGGCGGTATGTCAGGGCTATGCAGGTGTTTTTAACCTGCTTGCCGCAAAAGCCGGCATCTGTTCGATCGCCGTTCCGGGTGAAGCCGGTGGCGGATCACATGCGTGGAATTATGTGAAAGACGGAAGCAGCTACCGCTATATTGATGTGACCTGGGATGATCCGGTGCAGGATCAGGGTGCGAAGGCTGCCGTGAAATAGACTTATTTTTACTTGACACAGGCACAATTTGAACTGACCCACACATGGGATAAGGTAGAGAATGCTTTATAGAGTCGGCGGAAATTTATTTACGGGAATACATAACAGATGAAAGGGAGGATACTACTTATGAAAAAACAGCTTACAGCACTTGTTTTATGTATTTGTATGGTATTGTCGGTGCTGCCATTTTCAAGTACACAGGCAGCTGCAGAGGAGACGAGCAGTGTTGGCACAAGCAATATTAGCATCGGAGACTATATCAGGCTGGGAAACTATAACGGGCAGCCAATCTTATGGCGCTGCGTCGATGTTGATGAGATGGGACCGCTCATGCTCTCCGATCAGGTGCTGGCAACGATGGCTTATGATGCCAAAACAAGTGAAAACAGCGCTACGCGTTCGCACAGCCGTAACCTAAAGCGTGGGACATATGGCTCAAATCAATGGCGTGACAGCAATATGCGTTCCTGGCTGAATTCCAAGGCGGAAGCCGGGAAGGTAGAATGGCTTTGCGGAAACCCTCCAAAGAGTGGCTTTGTAGGAGAGAATCCATATGACCAGGCAGCAGGCTTTTTAAACGGCTTTAAGGAGGACGAGATCGCAGCGATTAAAACGGTAACCCAGCGTTCGATCGTATCCCATCCGGAATATAATGCGGGAATGATCGAAGGCCAGGGGGCAGATCTGCCTTATGACACAAATATAGAAGCAGCCGCTAACGGATTTGATCAGGCCTATTATGAGAACGTTACGGATAAAGTATTCTTAATGGATGTAAAGCAGATAAACAAAGTCTATCAAAATAACAGCCAGCTTGGAGACAGTTATCATATTGCTTATAAGGGTGGCGTGAGGTGGCCTTACTGGCTGCGGACTCCGGTGACGGATTGCAACCACGATATGCGCTATGTGGAGACGGATGGAAGAATAGACAGAAACGCTCCGTATTTAGGCTTTTATGGTGTCCGTCCGGCGTTTTATCTTGATACGCAATATTATCAGGTGACTGGTGGAGACGGTACAGCTGATTCCCCTTACCGCGGTGCAGCCGTAAATAAACCGGAGGAGAACTTTACAGTTTCCGGAGATGGACCAACACCGGGGCAGGAGTGGGATGTTTCGCTTGACAAGAGTATACAGTTATATCTTGGACCGAATTATTCCAAGAGCAAGAAATACGAATCTGCCACGATACCTATCCAGGTCATCCAGAAGACGCGCAGCGATAATGAGAATATGGTTGTCGTCATCTGCGGTGAAGGTTACACAAAAGGCGAGCAGCAAAAATTTGTTGCAGCTGCCAAACGGTTATGGGAAGGCGCGATGCAGTATGAGCCATATAAGACGTACAAGGATCGCTTCAATGTATATGCATTATGTACGGCATCGGATAAAACGTACAGTGCCATTGATGGATATGACAGTACATTTTTCGATGTATGGGGAAAGAATATATCCGTGAATGGAAGTCAGTGGAAGAACCATATTTTTGAACGGTGTATCGGACCGGCGTTTATCGAGAAAGTGCATGATGCCCATATTCCGCAGCAGGCAGATCCGAATGTAGATTGGGATTTTGAAAAGTATAAATATGTACATGACTACATCAGCCAGTTCGTACTTCTGGTCAATTCTGCAAATGATTTTGGCGGGGCATTCAACGATCTTGATTACGGATTCCATTATATTGTCAGCCCTGCATACAGCCAGCGTGCAGTCGAAACGCTTACGCATGAGCTTGGTCATGGTCTGTTATGGCTTGGAGACGAGTACAACAGCGGATCTTTTATGGGAGAAGCGTCTGAAAAAACTTCGCTAAACAGAACGGGGATCAGTGATCCTGAACAGGTAAAATGGAGACAGCTGCTTGGCTTCCGGAAGACATACAGTGTTCCTCATACAGATTATGATACGGATAAGATTTATAATTCCAGCCGTGAATGTATGATGCGCCAGACCTGGAATGGTTTCTGCGAGGTATGTAAGCTGCAGGGAAATAAGCGGATGCGCCAGCTGGTCACAGAGGGTCCGGATCTGTATGTGGCAGAACCGGAAGTGACAAAGCGCACAGATGCATATACGAAGCTTTCAGATTTTAGTGATGCAACCGGTTGGGGTTATACAAAATTTGACGCAGACAAAAAGACACGCCTTTTGACAGGGGCAGATAAAATTACTTTCCAACCGACAGAGATGAAGGGGCAGAAGATTGAGCTGCGTACAATCGTGCAGAACCTTTCCGATACAAAGCTCAGTCAGGTGACATTACAGGTATGGGTAAACCATGCTGACGGAACCATTGCTACTGCTGATGGTCAGCCTGTAGCAGCGTCAGAAACGTTCAAGATTCCGCTTTGGACGGAAAAGGGCAATTTCCGCCCGAAGGGAACGTTGGAATATCATGGAAGCGATTTTAATTCCGGTTTGAAAAATTGTTCCCTCTTATATACCATCCCGTCCAATGCAGATCTGCGAACCGGTGACACGGTCGGATATGCAGTGAGGGATGAGCAGGGAACTGTTCTTGCTTACGAAGGAACGCTTCCAAACAAAGGTCAGGATATCTTGCCGGCACCGGAGCCTGCAAAGAGTTATACAGTTACTTTTTGTTATAATGACGGAAGAGAAAATACAACAAAAACGACCGGAATCAATGGAAAACTCGGTGATCTTCCGGCACCGGCCCGTGAAGGATATGTGTTTGACGGATGGTATACGACAGGTGGTGAGAAAGTTGATTTGACAAGAGTATATAGCAGCAATACGGTGTTGTATGCAAGATGGAGTGAATATATCGCACCGTCACCGAATGTTAAGAAAGCTCCGGTCATTCTGCTGGCGACAAGCCCGGATACAGTGACCGAAGGAGAACAGGTCATGTTAAGTGTCAGCGAAACCTCAGGATTTGGTGTGGATTTAAGCGGAGTAACTTACACGGCAGATCCTTCGCTGCCGATATCCGGCACAGGGGAGGCTCAGACGATCCGGCTCGATCAAGCTGGTACTTATACATTTACTGCTCATTATTCCGGTGATAATGAGAAATATCTTGCGGCCGACAGTAATCGTGTTACCGTAACCGTAACGAAAAAAGCGGATGTCAGCGGAGGAACAACGTCAGGAGGTGGATCATCGTCAGGAGGCGGTTCCACGGCAGGAGGCGGATCTTCAGCAGGAGGCGGATCTTCAGCAGGGGGCGGATCCTCGTCAGGAGGCGGTGCAGCAGCAGGAGGTGCCACCGCGGGAGGCGGCGCAGCTAACGGAAATGCATCTGCAACAACTACGCCGGACATCAAGGATTCGGATGGAACGACTGTTGCCATAGTGAACGGTAAAAAAGGAATGATCACAGCAGAAGTGCAGCTTAGTGAAAAGGCGATCGCAAATGCTGAAAAATCAGGTGAAGCAGTTAAACTTCCGGTTGAAGTAAAGGCAGGTAAAAATATAAAAGCTGCATCCACTGTGACCATCAATCTACCGGAGGGTGCAGGGAAAACGAAAGTGAAGATTCCGGTAAAAAATATGACCGTAGGTACAGTCGCAGTGCTTGTCAATGCCGATGGCACTGAGAAAATTGTGAAGAAATCAGTGGCTGCAAAAGATGGAGTTCAGCTGATCGTGGACGAAGACACTACAGTGAAGCTCGTAGATAAGGCGAAAAACTTTAAGGATACAAAAAAACATTGGGCGAAGGATTCCATTGATTTTGTAAGTGCACGCGGGCTGATGAATGGAAAGAGCAGTACGGCTTTTGCACCGGAAGCAAAAATTACCCGGGCACGGCTATGGACGATTCTCGCACGATGGGAAGACGTAGATCTGACAGGTGGAAAGAAGTGGTACAGCAAAGCACGTGCATGGGCTAAAAACCAGGGAATTTCGGATGGCAGCAGACCAAATGCTGCGATAACGAGAGCCGAGGCGATCACAATGCTATGGCGTGCGCAAGGAAAACCGGCAGCAGAGCAAGAGACAGCTTTTAAAGATGTTTCTTCTGATGAATACTACGCACAGGCAGTGGCGTGGGCCAAAGAGAAGGGTATCGCACAAGCGAATAGCAAAGGACGATTCAATCCGGATGCTGCCTGTACAAGAGCGGAAATAGCCGCATTCCTGTATCGGATGTCGTTGAGTGAATAAACGGTTTACATGTACCATCTGGTATAAAGATAGCAGGAAGGAGATACCTGATTTGAAAAGAACTGCAAAAATCATTTTGACAGGAGTCTGCCTCGGCTTGATTTTACATTGATTTAATCAAAAAAGAAAAATGGACGATACAGAGAAATCTGTATCGTTTATTTTTCGTCTTTTTTAATTTATAGGAAAGTTCTAACTTTGGGATAGCTAGATATGAAAAGGGCCCGCAATTTAGCGGGCACGACAAGTAAACGATAGGTTTTAGAAGATATAGAAGCCTTCAGCTCCAGGAAAGTCTTCACCAAACTCATCGTCTTCATTTAAGAAGTAATCCATATCAAGCAAATCATCCTCACTCATGTGGCGGATGTCATCAGCAGTCATGCCTTCAGGTGGATTCTGTATGTACTTGTTTCTGATTTCATCTGAACGTTTTGACATAGTATTTTCCTCCGTTTTTTACATTCTATCACAGAGGAAGGTGTGATGTATATATTTATGCTGATGAAGTATATGAGAGCCTGCCCATAGCGTTACTGTTCAGACCATTGTAAAAACTGACGAAATTTAAAAAAATATATTTGTGGATAAACTCAAGCAGGATGGAAAGTTTCGTTAACGACTTCCGAATCCTGCTTTTTCTTTTGAAATTATAAACAGTACCTGCATATTTTCCTGCTTTTACATGGCTGGAATACGGATTTCCAGTCCTGCTTCTTTCATTTTTCTTCCGGTTATCCACCGTCATTCTGCCAGTCCCGGAATTCGTCCGATTTCCCATTCGTCCCTGTTTTTGCTGTACTTATCCTATACTTAAGGAGGCACAAATGAACGCAGATGATAAAAGCAAACTCAAAGCATATGAAGAACTTATAGGCAGTCTTGAGCATACAAACGGACTGCAGCACAGGGTCATTGAAACCCAGTCCTCATTGATCAAATCCCTTGAGGAACATAATGCAGAATTAGAAAAAATCATTGATGATCTGACAAACATTTAAGGAAAGGACGCGGCATGGGGATGGGAAATTCTTTTGAAACCATTACAGTACTTCAATACAGGCTGAAAGAAGCACAGGAAGAACTTGCAGCCTTTCAATCGGGAGAAAAATATATCCGAATGGAAAAACAGCACCTTACACAGGTGCGTGCCCTGGAACGCAGAATTGCAAAACTGGAAGCAGCTGTAGCAAAAGAACACAGCCATGCCATTACGATTTGGAATCAATGGTTTGAGATTTTTGAACAGCTGCAAAAAGAATGCGACCGTATGGTCGCCGAAGCAGTAAAAAAGGCGGATATGATGGAAAAAAGGGCCATCCGTGCAGAAAGACAGCGCGACACTGCCCTTGAAAAAGTAACTTTCCAGAGACGGGAACTTTACAAAGTAAAGACAGAGCTTGATGATGAAAAACAAAAAGTACAGAAACTGACGGCACAGATTAACCGGAACTATGAAAACTCATCCATCCCGTCTTCAAAATCTATCGCCCGCAAAAAAATATCCAACAGCCGCGAAAAGACAGGAAGGAAACCCGGTGGACAGCCAGGACACAGGGGGCACTGCAGAAAGAAACTCACCCCGACAAGGGAAATCTATCTTCCTGCACCCGAAGAAGTACTCCATGACCCTGACTTTAAGAAAACATCGAAAACCATTACAAAGCAGAAAATCGACATCAGCGTAGAAGTGCATGTGACCGGGTATCATGCCGATGTGCACTATAATTCCAAAACAGGTGAACGGATCCATGCACCATTTCCACAGGGAGTCATTGATGACGTTAACTATGGAGGAAATTTACGTGCTTTCCTGTTTCTGCTGAATAATGGCTGCTGTACATCAATTGATAAAAGCCGCAGGTTTTTGTCTGATCTGACAGATGGAAAAATAAACATATCAAAAGGCATGATCAATAATCTCTGCCAGTCATTTGCAGAAAAAACAGAATCCCAGCGCAAAGAGCTTTTCCGTGACATGCTGCTTTCCCCTGTCATGCATACAGACTGTACCAATGCCCGTGTAAACGGGGAAAGTTCGTATGTATTTGTATGTGCGGTTCCGGATGGCGGTGTGCTCTATTTTGCCAGGGGCAAAAAGGGACACGATGGAATAAAGGGCACGGTCGTTGAAGACTATCAGGGGACACTGGTCCACGATCATGATGTAACCTTTTATAAGTATGGAACCGGCCACCAGGAATGCCTTGCACATGTACTGCGTTATCTGAAAGACAGCATGGACAACGAAAAAGACCGTTCCTGGAACAGGCAGATGCATTCCCTGATACAGGAAATGATCCATTACCGGAATGGTTTATCTGAATCAGAAGAGCCAGATCCGCAGACCGTTTCCGAATTTGAAGAACGTTATAAAACAATCCTGTCCATAGCCGGGGATGAATACGACTATGAGCCGCATGGGAAATACTACCGTGATGGATACAACCTGTACAAAAGGATGAAAAAGTATAAGAAAGATCATCTTCTTTTCCTCCATAATAAGAATGTACCTGCCACGAATAACGAAGCCGAACGGCTGCTGAGAAAATATAAAAGAAAACAGGCGCAGGCTGTGTCATTCCGGAGTCCGTCAAGCATCGACCATCTCTGTAAATGCATGAGCATGCTGGTTTTGATGCGCAGAAAAGAGCAGGCCAATCTGTTCCGCGAGATTGCAGAAATATTTGCATAAGAAAACCGATGGTTTTGACTACGATTAGTCTATACCATCGGTTCTTTTGTTACAAGTTTACCTCTGAACAGTAACGAAAATTCCGCAAAGGTCCGTGATGATGAGCAAAGTGGTGACAGCAACAGTATCATAAACCAGAAGAAAATGCTGGAGAAATATGCAACCGAACAGGGATTTACCAATCTGCTTCATTATTTTATATTCTGAAACGTTCGAAGCATGCGAAATACCTGTTCCACCGTATCGGTCATATTCTGTTTTGCATGATCGGTCTGCATGGCTTCTTCAAGCGAAACAGCACCCCGCACAATCGGGAAAAAGGCATCAATTCCTGCTGCATGACAGGCTTTTGCATCTTCCGTCACGCAGCCGGAAAATGCAAGCACAGGTTTTTGAAATTCTTTGGCAATCTTTGCAACGCCTGCAGGTGCTTTCCCCATGACGGTCTGACCATCCAGACAGCCTTCTCCGGTGATGACAATATCTGCATTTTTTATATAGTCGGAAAGATGGGTTTCTTCCAGAATGATGTTTACACCGGATTCCAGAGTGGCATGGAAAAAGGTGAGAAAAGCAAACCCAAGACCGCCGGCAGCCCCGGCTCCTGCATGCGCGGGATTCGTTTTCGGAAAGCTTTTTCCGGCGAGTGCGGCATAGGAGGAAAGCCACTGATCCATCTGCTGGATCATGGCAGGATCTGCGCCTTTTTGAGGACCGAAAACGGCGCTGCATCCCTGCGAACCGCAGAGCGGATTTGTCACATCACAGGCAATCCGAAACGTACATTCTTTCAGTTCCGGCAGCGCATGGGAGTCTGAAATTACAGCCAGATCCTTTAAGCCCAGAGCACCATGACGTACCGGAACCCCTTCCTGATCCAGCAGGTCAAATCCCAGTGCCTGCAGCATACCGATTCCTCCATCGTTTGTGGCACTTCCGCCGATTCCTATAATAAAATGTCTGCAGCCTCTGGCAATGGCGTCTCTGATGACTTCCCCAACCCCGTAGGTCGTTGTATACAAAGGATTCCGTTCGGTTTCGGAAAGGAGTGTAATTCCGGCAGCCCCGGACATTTCGATGACTGCAGTTTTGCCAGCATCCAGAATGCCGTAACTGCAAAGCACCGGTTTTTCAAGAGGCCCGGTTACGCATACCTGTGTGCGTGTGCCGCCACAGCCAAGCGTCAAAGCTTCCACCGTGCCTTCGCCACCGTCTGCAAGTGGGCGGATGGTGATATCTGCATCCGGATATATGCGCCGGATTCCGGTAGAGGCACTTTCCCCGGCTTCGAGGGAAGTCATGCTTCCTTTAAAAGAATCGATGGCAATAACAACGTTCATGTATACTCTCCTCCTGATATTTGATGGTTGTATTACAATGGTGTGCAGCACTGTCAAAGTTATTGCAATGTGTAAGTACGCGTATAATAAATTTTACAGCATTTTCTTACGACACCTGTCAGTATAACGACACCAAGCATACCAAGAAAGGCTTCCAGGCTAAAATAGCAGACAATAAATCCGGCAGCGACAGCGAGTATAAGTGCAATCTGTACACTTTTCTGGCTGGCGAGAGCCTCAATCTGCTGTGCGCGTTCATCATGGCGTTCGTTGTACAGACGTTTTAACAGCGCTTCATCTTTGAGCGCTTTGCTGTTTTTACAAAACTGCAGTATTACAAAAATTTCCACTACAATAACCAGACCAAGTACAAACCCATGCACAAATTCTGCAGAGTGCGGATTTGTGTAGGCAGAGGTCAGTACACCGGAGGTGTTGGTACACTGTGCAATTAGAAAAAGCGCTGCGATAATCAGATAGAAACGGTTCTGTGTTTTGATTTCCTTTTTCATTTTTTCCATTTTCTTTTCCATAGTAAATTACTCCTCATTCTCAATTTCACTGAAGTCAAAAACTTCTTCAATCGTTAAGTTAAAGTGATGTGCGATTTTATAGGCGAGTCCTAAAGAAGCGGTATATTTACCTACTTCAATAGAGGTGATTGTCTGGCGGGTAGTTCCCACGATATCTGCCAGTTCGCTTTGCGATAGTTTATTGGCTTTGCGCAATTCTTTGATACGGTTTTTCATTGGTGATCCCCTTTTGTTGAACATCAGCCCATGCAAAATTTCTTTCACAAATGGGCTGACACTATCTTTTTGCATAGCTTGCTTTGCAAAAACAGAATAGTATACTTTGCATAAAATGTCAAGCAAACTTTGCGAAAACTGTACAGTACGACAAATAAAATATAAAATGTGGTTGCAACAACATATTCTTTTCCCATTTTTGTGTATATTGTAACTGAAGAATGAAAAAACTGTTTGTAAGAGAGTCTATATAAATGGGAAAGGATAAAATCATGGAACACAACACACGGGTAGAACAGATCAAAACATATCTCGAGCGGCTGAGCGCCGGGGAAGAATTGGAAAAAGTAAGGGCGGATTTCGCAAAAGAATTTAAAGAGGTTGATCCGGCAGAGATTATGCAGGCGGAGCAGGAACTTCTGCAGGGCGGCACACCACTTGAGACCGTGCAGAAATTGTGTGATGTCCATGCGGCACTGTTCCGCGGCGCAACGAGTGAGGAAAAAATAGCCAACGCGGAAAAAGCGGTTGCGGCATCGGTAAAAGAGAAAAAGCTGGCGGCTACCGCGGCTTTAACCGGAATCACCGGACATCCGCTGCAGACGTTTACCCGCGAAAATGAAGTGTTGGAAAACGTCATCCGGGAATGCAGGAACGAAATAGAGGAAACCAATACCCTTTCACCGGAGCGGTTTGGAAAGCTGCGGGAAGTTGCGATCCATTATGCAAAGAAAGGGGATCTTCTGTATCCGCATCTGAAAGTAAAATACGGGATCAGCGGCCCGTCGGATGTGATGTGGACAACCGATGATGAGATCAGGGATGAACTGGCGGCACTGGCAAAGCAGCTGCCGGTTCAAAAGACGGAAGATCACTGGCTGGAACGTTTTCGTATTGTGTTGCAGCGCGTGGAGGATATGATCTACAAGGAAGCCAATATTTTCTTCCCGAACTGTGCCCTGAATTTCACGGAGGAAGAGTGGTTTGGAATTTACCGCGATTCGAAAGATTATCCGGTCTGCTTTGGTGTGGAAAATGCGACCTGGGAGGCGGCAGAGAAGTTTTTAAAGGAAAAATCAGAAGCCTTCGTTTCTAAGAAAATTATGGGAAAGAAAACAGATGAAATCATCATGCCGGGCGGGCACCTGACCGTTGCGCAGCTTACCGCAATGCTCAACACGATTCCGATGGAGATCACATTTGTCGATGAGGACAATATCAACCGCTTTTTCAATGAAGGGCCAAAGGATTTCAAGCGTCCGGGCATGGCGATCGACCGCGAGGTATTTTCCTGCCATCCCCCGAAAGTGGAGCAGCAGGTGCGGCACATCATCGGGGAATTCCGGAAAGGAACGCTCGACAAAGTGCCGATCTGGATGGAGAAAAACGGAAAAACCATGCTGGTTACCTATATGGCGGTGCGGGATGCAGCAGGCACATATCTCGGGACCATGGAGCTGGTGCAGGATATGGGCTTTGCAAAAGAGCATTTCCTTTCCGACGTAAAAGCAAAAGAAGCAGCGCTGCGCGCAGGTATGGAAGATTAACTTATTTTTGTTTTTCCATATGATTTAATTCCGGAATCACGGTAGCAAGCATCGTGAGAAAGCACAGGCTTCCACCGATTACATTTGAGACCGGTTCCGCCATAAACACACCTCTTGTTTCCATGCCAAGCGCATATGGGAGCAGGTAGGTCAGTGGCACAACAATAAATACTTTACGAAGCAGGGAGAAAAAAATTGCCTGCTTCTTTTTATTTAATGATTTAAACGTGGTCTGTCCGATGTATTGCAGATCCATGAAAATAAATGCGGCAAAATACAGTTTTAAGGCAGGAACCGCGTCTTTGATCAGTTCACTGTCGGAACTGAAAATCCCGATCAGGAAATGTGGTGCAACGATAATGACCGTCCACATGGCGGCGGTATACACAAAGATCATAACCGCCATTGTACCAATTGCCTGTTTTACACGCTTCGGGCGGCGTGCCCCGTAATTGTAGCTTAAAATCGGTGAACTTCCCTCATTCATGGCATAAATCGGCGTCTCGACGAGCTGCCGGACGCTGGAAATGATTGTCATCACGGAGATATAGATATCGCCTCCGGTCACGGAGAGCACATTGTTGCAACAGATGCTGACCAGACTGTTGGTAAGCTGCATGATAAAACCGGCAGTACCGAGACTTACGATGTTTTTTGCATTTTCTCTACAGGTGGCAAGTTCGGTCCGGCTCAGAAGCCGTACTTTAAATTCCGCGCGTTTTTTTAGAAAATAAAGCACAAATATTGCAGAGAGCGCCTGTGAGATTACAGTTGCGATGGCGGCTCCACGGATACCCAATTGCAATACAAAGATAAAGAGCGGATCAAGTATGCAGTTTGCCACGGCACCGATCGCAACGGATGTCATGCCGGTCATGGCATATCCCTGCGCGTTGATAAACGAATTCATACCGGTGGAGATCATGGACGGAAGTGTGCCGAGCAGATAGATCATCAGGTACGGGTATGCATAAACCAGAGCAGACTCGGAAGCGCCGAACAGACGCAGGATCGGGCGCGCAAACAAAAATCCAATAACCATTAAAACAATTGCGCCGCCGCAGACCATCGTATAGGAGGTATTCATAATTTCGGAAGCTTTCCGGGAATTATTTTCCCCCCGCCGGATGGAAAAAAGCGGAGCACCGCCGCTGCCGAACAGGTTGCTGAAAGCCGTGATGATCACAATAATCGGAAAACATAAGCCGACCGCGCCGAGAGCGGTTGTGCCGATATGCGGGATTCTTGCTATATAAATGCGGTCTATGATGTTGTAAAGCAGGCTTAAAAGCTGCGCCACCAGCATGGGAATCGCTGCGTTTAAGATGTTACTTGGGATGGACCCATGTTCAAAATCAATTCTTTTCACAATCATTTCATTTCTTTCTTTTTCATTTTGACTTTCTGTTGACATTTAGTATACCATAGATTAACATATATGAAAAATATTACTTTTATGAATTAACTAAACAAAAAATGTATGGAGAGAAGCTATGGATGTAAAACAACTGGAATACTTTCGGGCAATCGTGGATGCCGGTACGATCAGCGGTGCGGCGCGTGTTCTTCACATGACACAGCCACCGCTGAGTTATCAGGTAAAGATGCTCGAAGAAGAACTTCAGGTGCAGCTTTTTTTGCGCGGCACCAAAAA
>OGJK01002227.1_pt1 | contig 15521 bp, 14 predicted proteins | sample 1571961 | NCBI WGS metagenome assembly OGJK01 (sample SAMEA2582120, study PRJEB24529) | metagenome | biome: Human gut stool | place: China | collected 2011 | reverse complement strand
ACAATTCCTCTTTTGCATGGATGTTATCGCTCCCGGCATCTCACATCAGGCAGATCAATCAAAAGAATACCTGATAAGCTATCTCCTTTGTGTCTGCCCCACCGTTCCTGGCGTATCTGCGGCACGGCGCAATGCGTATCTGTTCCTTACGTCCAGTGAAATCATCGTATTTAGTTGTCTATGTCCTGACAGGATATGTTCCCTGTGGACACATCTAAATTATAAAAGTGGATTTTGAAAAATGGTAGACTATTTGTTCCGTTGCAAATTGCAACATTATCACGGTTTATCGGAATATTTTTTTCATTTCATACACATATTTAGATTTGTATTCTCTGGAAATGACTTATAAAATAAAAGGAAAAAGGAGCTTATACCCATGAACGATTTAAGAAATCAATTAGATAATTATATTTACTTTTGTAAAAAACAAAAATGTCTGGATCCAAAAACCATACGTGCTTACAATATTGATATCTCTCAATTTGCCAACCACCTCGATTGCTCTACTCTAGATGTTATCACCTCTACACATATAGAATCTTACATAGCACATCTACATTCTTCCTATAAACCCAAATCTGCCAAACGCAAAATCGCATCCTTAAAGGCTTTCTTTCGCTATTGTGAATTTAAAGAGATTATTAATCATAATCCATTTGATAAAGTCGAAATTCGTTTTAGAGAACCTATTACTCTACCCAAAACAATTTCCATGCAAAATTTAGAAATCTTTTTGTCTACTATTTACAACCAATACGCTTCTGCCACCACACAATACAAAAAGAAAAAAGCCCTTAGAGATATTGCAGTTATCGAGCTTTTATTTTCAACCGGAATGCGTATATCAGAACTATGCAATCTCTCTCCCTCCGATGTCAACCTCAATGATAATTTTGTCCTTATATATGGAAAAGGGGCAAAAGAACGTAAAATGCAGATAGGAAATGTTGATGTCCAAAAAATATTACACGAATATAAAAAAATATATTCTCCAGAAATCATCAAATCAAATCATTTTTTTGTAAATCCGTCAGGCACTCCTTTGTCGGATCAAACCGTCCGAAGAATGATTAACAAATATACATCACTAGCTGCTATCGAGCAGCATATTACTCCTCATATGTTCCGTCATACATTTGCAAGTTCTCTTCTAGATGCTGATGTTGATATTCGATATATTCAGGAGATGCTTGGTCATAGTTCTATCAATACAACTCAGATTTACACTCATGTCACCATGGCTAAGCAAAAAAACATATTAACCACAAAACATCCAAGAAACAATTTCAGTTTATAGTCCCTTGTCTCTAACTGACTGATAATCATGTATTATCAGTCAATTAGGATAAAGAGAGGAAGATAATGTGAAAAAAACGACATGTTTATTATATGGTTCATTGATTGTTCTTGCTATATTTGCTACTATAATAGGTTTTATAGCATATGGCAATTTGTGGGTTGGAGTGCTTTCAACAGTTATAGTTATGATTCCGGCTGTATATTCGGCGATTCCATTTATTAGAGAATGGCATCAATTAAAGAATGCTAGAAAAAATAGATTAACGGAATCAATATTTACAGATCGGATTAGCGATTTAGAGGATATTATTCGAATTCTAAATATTAATGAACATTGTGTTGAAATCGCTGGAAAAGAGGAACAATGTGGAAAAAGTTGGATGGCAAAACGACTTTGTGATTTTATCAATAATCCTAACGATTCAGATTTTAAAAATATACAGTGTAAATGCCATTATGTAAAGGCAGACTATTTGGATATGGATAGTTTGACGGATAATGAATTTAATAAATATTTTATAGATAATATCGTCACGAATAAGACTGTCTTAATCTTTGATCATGTGGTAAAAATTAGTGTCATTTTAGACAAACAAAAACAGTTTCATTTTCAAATGATTTATATTTTAAAGCAAAGAGTTGATTTGGCACTAACAACACATACTATGTCTGAGTTTCCTCAAAATCATATTGATGATTTGCAGCGTAAAATAGGTGAAATATATCCTAATATTAGTACACTTACACAAACTGAAATCAATACACTTTTCCAATTGACAGACGGAAATATTGGTCGAATCACAGCATTGCTTAGTGAACAAAAAGGTGTATCATGGATTAAAGATATATCAAATAATGCACCAACTGAATATGAAAAATGTCTTCATAAGATAGAATTAGATATCATTGTAGGAAAATATCAGATAGCCAGAAAGAATCTGTCAAAATTCGAGACAGAATACAAAAATGATTTTAATAGTAATTTGCATTTAACCTATAAATATAATTTTATACTTTCAAACTGCGAACATATGTTGAATCAATATGAAACAGCATTAGCTACATTATCTATTATTGAAATACCAATGTATAAAAAATATAATAAAGGTTTTAAAATCGAATTACAAAAAGCACATTATAATAAGCATCTTTGGAATTGTAATGAAGCTCTTGAAATATTAGATAATATTAAAGACAATTCTTTTGCTGCTTTAGTTGATTCACTTGGTATTTTGGCAGCAAAATATTTCATCAATGATTTAAGTGTTCCATATTCTTCAGATAATTCGCTTGAAGAATTTAAAAAGAAGTTTTACAAAGCATCAAATAGTTCTTTGAAGCGCGATGATCAAGACAATTATAAATTAAAGCGTTATGAACCAATATTTCTTTTTTATGATAAGAAACCTAAAAAAGAAGATATATTACTTCAAAGCATTGATGAAGTGATTAAAGTGTATGAAGGAGAAAATAATCGACTTCGGGCAAATGCGTATTTTATCAAAGCCGAAATATATAGGTTGTATCAACAATATGATAAATCCATATTGGAATATAAACGCTGTATGGATGTAACAATCGACGATAACATTAGGATACAAACGAATTTGATGATATACTATTTGATTAAAGTAAAAGGAATTAAATTGAATTATGAATTGATGCCTGATGATGAAATTAGTCGCCTATGCCAAGATAATGTTTATTCTTGTATAGTGCGGCATAGGATAAGAAATATTGAGTTAAATGATCCAAATGCCACAGAAATACAAGAACAAATTGATTCAAGGATAATGCCTATTTTATAGATATATCCTCAAATGTAAAAGTTGGAGTTTTCAATGATATTAAATGCTTTCTATAATCAAGAATCGCTTGCTCATTATGGTTCTTAATAGCATATAATAGTTGTGCAAGCATTTTAATATCACATAAATTCCAGTTATAGCGTGCAATTTCTTGAGTTCCTATTCTTATACCATCATTAGCAAATAAGCGTTTATGTTTTTTGTTTAATGTAATATTATAATTTTCGGCTGTTTGATAAAAATCATTAGTGTCTGACTGGCTCATTAAGATGAATAACTGATGTGTATATGTATATTTGTTACTTTTCAATTTTGCAACATTAAAGCCTAAAACAGAAAGTTCTTCAGCAAGTTGATTTGCTGTTTTTACTGTCAAATTTTGATATAATTTTCCGAAATTTTCTTGTTCAATAAGAGCAAGTAATAAAGCCGCTATATGATTTGGTTGAGTATTTCTTAAATATTTGGGAGTAATATTTGTTTGCAGACACTGTTGGTAAGAATTACAATTAGTCATAATAAGTCCACATGCAGGCGCAGGCAATGTTTTGTGTGCACCTCCAATCAGAATTATATTGTTGATGTTTTCTAAAGGATTTTCCAATACACCAGCGGCAATAAGCCCCAGTGTTTGTGTCCCATCATAAATAATCCCCATTGAATCAGGCAATGATATTTTAGACATATCGGGTGGATTGATAATATCCGATTGGCAAAATATTAAAAAATTGTATGTTTCCGATTTACATAAGTTATTTAATTGTTCATAATCAATTTGAAAATTATCATAATCATAAGGGATTGCTTCATAATTAATACCAAGTTTATTTAGAATAATAGGTATAGAGGCATGTCCTCCTTGATCTGGAGTGGTTATAAGAACGGAGTCTGTATTCTTTAAAAGTGACATTGCACATACTGTAAAGCAATTAATTCCTGTTACTGTATCTGCATTAGTATATTTGGCATTGAATAATAGCTGACATTCCTTTTTTAATAATTCATTTAATCTAAATACATATGTTCCACCGACGAAAGCATTATTGCCATTTGTATCGACAAATGAATATTTTCCTTCAAAATTAGAAATTAATGCCTGCTTAGAAAAATCAGAAATATATGTTTCAGCTGCACAAAGCGGAATTTTGTTTTTTTCAAATTCATTTAATTCTCTATATAGCTGTTTATATTCTTCCAATACTTTGCTCATTCATAGTCCCCCTTTTTTATCCTAATTGACTGATAATACATGATTATCAGTCAGTTATCTAAAACCAACTACTATTTTTCTTTCAATCTTCGGCTTTTATTTACTCCCGTAAATCAGCATTCCTTTCCCTTACATATTCAAGGATCAAATACACGACACTGAGCAAAATATTTATACACAAAATCATCAAAATATAGATCAGTGGAGAAGAAAAAATATATGTACCGCTATTGCTATAATAGCCCTGCCCTCTACTAAACCCTGTAACAGAATCAATATACTGCACAATTACGGCTAAAAGTGGAAGCGTACAAAGCCCAAAGACACTCTTTATTATTGTTTTAATTGCAATTATCTTCAAAGATGATTTCATCGACATTACCTCCTCACACCGCTCTTATGAAAACGCTCAATGTATTTCTTCCCCAACTATAGTTTCATATCAAAGCCCCGCTTGAATGTTTCTCCATACTGTCCATTTGTTACAGTCAATGATTTATCAATTTCTTCTCTTGTGATTCCATCCAACGCACCTGCTTTTATTTTTTTACCAGGCTCCCATGTTGGATCGGCAGCCTTTGCTGCATCATAAAAGGCTTGATTGTACTGTCTTTCATACTGCTCCAAAGTCCATGTCCCCTTTAATCGATCTTGTTTCTTGGCGTCCTTTTGATAATGATAAAAGACATCTGATCGCTTGGTGGTATCTCCGTTTGCGATTCCGTTTTCTTCCAAAAACTCTCGTTTCGCATTATCGAACATTTCCTGTCTGCTTTTTTCAGGAATATCAATAATCACATGTCTTTTAGACATCGGAACATTGGTAGCATCCATACCGGCAAGTCCTGTTACCGGAGATATATAATCTCCATCTTCATCATAGTTCTTCATCAGATTTTTGATTGCTAATGGATTGGTATACATCATTCCATTTGCATCTTTCATCATCCTGCTAATAACCGTTTTATACTGTTTGCTGTTTGTGTTGATCCCTGCTGCTTTCAACCGTGATTGTACTTCACGGCTATTTAGCTGCGACAGTTGAAAACTGCCTATAGGATTTGTCCTCGACGATGATGTTCCAAATGTTTTTTGAAACAAAAAAGAATAATCTGTAATTCTTGACATATAGCAACCTCCTTGTGCACATCAAATTATAAATCCGTTTATCTATTCTCCTATATATATCGACATTATCACTTAAATTATTAGCGTTGTCAAACCATTGTTACATTCTAAATTGATAACAAGACTAACCTCCGATTTCATATGGAATCAGAAATTAGTCTTGCAATACTCAACTCAATATTTTCGTTTTTTGATTTTCCAAAACAAATGTACATCCCTATATTTCACCAATAAAAGAACATTTTCCGGCTCTATGCCATATCTTTATTTCCAAAACTTCGATGCAAACTCCTGATTAAGTATATTTGTAAGAAATCTTGGATTATTAGCCTGAAAATTCCGCAACTGTTTAAGAAAGACATTTCTGTCCTTCGCATCAATTTTTGCAAAGGTATTGTCTATCTTCTGATTCTTTACATTTTCTTCTACATAATCATCCGACTTCTTATGGTATTCGTCTACCATGTTCTGATTTTTCTGAGCGGCTCCTGCATACCATTTTGTCATGTATTTCAATGCATCTAAGGCACTGTTTTTATTGCTACTGTTATTTCTGATCTTTTGGTATTCTGTATAGGCTCCTGCATCCATTTTCTTCATAATGTCTAGCGAATCATCTGTATATACCAGATTACTTCCATGTCCCAGATAATTTCTCTTGTTCACTCCATAATCCATATTCCCATTGCTATTGGATTTTCCTGCACTTGCCAGCTTTGCAACAGATTCCATTGCATTCAGGAAGTTATCCTTCTGCTCTTCTGGAATGAAATGCTCTGCTGCGTATTCCGCTTTTTTCATACCAAAGGAGATATTTGCCTGTCTTTCCTGCTCTGTCATGAAACTGCTGTTCTCAACAAGAAAATTCTGGCGGATAATACCATATACAAATGCTTGTTCCTCTTTGCTGCTGTTTTCTACTGCAGTGGCAATCGTCTTATCCACCTCATACATACCCGAATATTCCGGCAGATAATCTGCTGATCTATCTAAATGAACAATTTCCTTTTGAAGTGCATCATTTTTTGCTTCTATATCCTGCTTTGACACTACATTATCTAAAGCACCTTTTTTACTTTCTACAAGTGCCGCCATTCCATCTCCGGAAAATTCAACAATAACCTCTTCTCCGTACTGGGAACTGATTTCCTTCATGGCTGACAATGTTTCTTCTTTGGACATCTTGTCCATGATCTTATTGCCCTTTTCATCTGTTCTATTAAATTCGTACTTTACAATCTGTTTTTTTCCAGCAGCCCCTCCACCATAAGTATCAATTGTGCTGGTTCCTCTGTAAAACTGACTGTAATTTTGATTGATGCTCATTGCCATATTTACACTTTCCCCTTCCTACATTTACAGCATCTCTACCTAGTCCATCCAAATTCACTAAATCGAAAGGTCAAATCTTCCACCGATTTTATTGTCCTCCGGCTTGATGGAATCCCATTCAATATTTTTAATCTTATCCAAAAGTTCTTCTTTTGAATTTGCTTGAACAGTAGCTTTTTTAACTTCGACCTGCTTTGATTGTTCCTTTTTCTTTGCCTCTTTATTCTCCTCAGCTTTCTTTTCCCTGATTTTCTCAAGATATTCTTTCTGACTGGCGGACGATTTTTCTAACTCAGCAAAGAATGTAGTACTTCCGTCACTATTAAAAGAGAGGCCAAACTTTGTGATCTTTGTATCAGCATCTGCGGTGTTTTCTATTCCATTTGTCCATTGTTACATTTGTTTCTTCCATGTGTTTTTCCTCCATTTTTTGATAAAAAAAGAGAGCGTATAGGTTTTCCCATACGCTCTGACGCTGTGTTGCTATTTAGTTATGTGTGGTATTAGTGTTGTCCCGACAAACGGGAAGTTGTCAGATACTCATTTGTCTGTTTAAATATATCATTATTTGTTTTTGCAACACTTCAAGTATCCTTCCCGCATCACTTGTAAGCATTTTTATTTCACAATGATATAACTTTCTTGTATCTTCATCTTTAAAAGTGATATATGTACGACCTTTTTCTGTTTCATATACACAATTGGCATGTGAAACAGCATTACGAATATGTCTATAATAGTTAACAGTAGATAAATTACTGCTGGATTCGCCAGGATATGTTGTAGTTACACTTAAACTAAATGATGAAACTATTGTTTTTAAAGCATTCTCCCACGAATTAAGAGTTCTATCATCAAGACCCGAAAGTGTTTCTTTTGGCATCACCAAAAGAATATAGAGAAATATTTGCATTGTAGCTGGATTTCCCAATCCTGATGCCTTCAGAATCTTTTGAAAATTATCATTATTTTCAGCAAAAATGATGTTTTGATTGTAGTAGTCGCTGTTTAAAAAATCCCTGTCAGATAATTCTACAAGTAATGAAGTCATAGCTAATGCTTGACAAAAAATAGATTCCTGTTCAGTTAAGTTCATTGTATTCTCCTTTTCAGATATAAATGCAAATTTCAGATTTGTCTTTCCCACACTATACCACAATCACAACTACATTCCTACCCCTGCTTTCCCTTTGTCTGCGGAAATTCCATATTAAATTTATACTGAAATCCCTTGATTTCCCTACCATCTTTCATATATGAAAACTCCTCTATGCTCTGAGGAATGAGGTACGCATCATAGTTGCCTTTCTTGCCTTTTAAGCCTTTTACAAGTATCTTCTTTCCTTGAAGCAGGCTCTTGACTTGTGCATCTGAAAGTGTCACTCCCAGTGCCTTGCTGACATTCATACCGCACTTTCCGGTGCAGTACGCTCCGAATTCTCCTTTGACTACATCGGCACCGCATTTTTGGCATTTGCCAAGCACTTCCTGTCCGACCCTGCCTGCTCCAAACATGGCTTTCTGCTCATCACTGACACTGTGGTATATCTTTACAAGGTCACTTACCATAGCTTCAATACCGGACATGAACTGCTCTGCGGCAACTTCACCTTAATCTTCGGATATGTAGCCTTTTCCTCTGGGGTGTAATTACTCTCCTCATCAGGCTTCATTGTAACCTCAATCTTAGGTGTATCTTTTTTGAAGGATAATTTGACAACCGTCTCAACATGGCTCGATAGTTCCGGATTGATGTCGGTCATCTGGAACCTATCCAGACTAATATGGCATGTACTAAAATATCTCCGTTTGTTCGTGGAAACATATCTACAAATTCTGTAGCAAAAATACCTTGATACATTCTGCTACCCATATCGCAGCCTGAACCTTGTTTGTCCACGGAAAAAGTTCAACTTTTTTATCCATTTCTACTATGTATAGTGATTCCAACATAAAAGTCAAATCTTGCGGAGAATCTCCATCGCCTCAACCTTGTCCGTTCTTCCTACAAGGAACAGGTCAACGGCTATTTTTAGACCTAACTGATGGCCTTGCTTCCATGCACTCAACCTTATTATACTGAGAAATATGCATTAAACAGAGAAGCAATCCTATTACTTCTTCGCATTCTCTTCCAATTCCAACATGTATTTATCAAAGTCAGACATAAACAATCTGTCCTGAATAACACGATACTTTTCAAATTCAGTCTCGGCTTTAGCCTTGGCAATCTCTGCCGTGATCTTTCCTGAATTCTGAAGGACCTCTCTGTCATCAGCCATCAGGAATAAATCCAGACGCCTTGCCCAGTCCTCCATTGTCATCGGAATGTGACGCTCTGCACGATCCTCTGCCAGATCCAGGTATGCCGAAACGATACGCTCTAATGAACGCATTTCCTGCTCTGAAAGATAATTCTTCGCAACACTCACATCACTTTTTACAATCTTGCCTTCCGGTGCCGCTGCCCAAGTGGTCAGTCCCATGTGTGGCTTATCAGCATCTGCTCGCTCATAAATCAACTCTGCTGCCGTATGTCCGTGAACTGCATAATGCATCTTGTTCTGCACCTTGGCAAAGAACTGCTTTGTCGTTTTTGCTGTGCGGTCGTAATCAAGAGCAGTAGCATAGATGTCTGTTATTTTCTGATAAAACCTACGCTCAGACAAACGAATCTCTCGAATCTGCTCAAGCAAACGATCAAAATATTCTGTTGTGAGCACAGAACCGCCATTTTTTAGACGTTCGTCATCCATAACCCAGCCTTTGATGGTGTAGTCCTTGGCAATTTGATTGACCCATTTACGGAACTGCACCGCACGCTCAGAATTGACCTTGAATCCAACAGCAATGATCATCTCCAAGGAATAGTGATTTGTGCTGTAGCTTTTTCCGTCGGCGGCAGTTATTCGAAATTTTCGAATAACTGAATCCTCTTGTAACTCACTGTCCTCAAAGATTTTCTTAATATGATAATTTATAGTGTTAGTGCCGACATCGTACAATGTTGCCATCATCTTCTGTGTCAGCCATATATTCTCATCCTCATAGCGCATCTCAATACTGTCCTGCTGATCGCCAACTGAGGCAACATAGGTCAAGTATTCTGCCGCGCTGGAACGGATGGTAATTTCGTCTTTTTTCTTTTTCAAATAGGAGGCCTCCTTTATAAATCAAAATGCGTTTTTGCTATTGTATTTAGCTGTCCTGCTATTTCATCAAATGGTAAATTCAAATCCAGAGTCCTGACAGTAATCTGGTTTCCACTCATCTGATACACATTATTCGGATATATCTCTTCATCAGTCTTGGCATACAAAAGCATTCCCGAAACCGTGTGGTTCTTCTCTCTCAGTTCATATTCCTTGTTTTTCACATAAGTAAAAATCTGATAAAGATTGCCTGAATGAAGTGTATGCTTGTCAAACTGCACCTGTGTGCTGTGCTCATAATACTTTGCGTCAATAATAAGAACTTTCTCACCACTTTGGAGCATGATGTCACTTTGCATCACAGGCAACATAGAGTTTTCTTCATTGTCCAGCTGCCAAGGAATCTGTGATGCATTTGCGGTAAACTGATTTTTAAACTCTTTCCTATAATATTCCAGGATAAACTTCTCATACAATCGACACATTCGCTGCTCGTCTAGAAAGTCCATCAACTCGGTATGCCCATTCGATTGTGTTTGCAATAGACCCTTTACTACCAGGTAGCATATCGAAATTAGCATACGATAAGTCTGGTTATTTCGATTGTACTGAACGTTCCAATTTACCGTATATAAATCAATAAAATCTACCTCGCTGAAATACAGCATTAACTTTCTAAGATTTTTCTTGCGTTGTTTCGATATATTCGAACGAAGAAGAAGTTCAACTGTAGATTTGATGATCCGATTCATGATGCTGTTAACTGAAAACTCATCGTATGTACAGATTAGCTGTTTCCTTAACATTGACTGTGTCTTGATGGACTCTGCAATATCAATCTTTCCTCGCAGAGAAGAGAGTGCCTCCGTCTGCGGAATATATTCTTTACCAAGTCCTCGCTTTATCTGAATCGCGATACCTTTTTCTAAGATAGCCGCCATCAGCTCGCCAGTATTATTAAATTGTTCTGTGGCTATATTCTTATAACCTTGCTCATTCAATACCTGAAATGCATAGGACAGCATATAATAGATGTTTTGAATCGGTATCACTTAATCGTACTCCTTAGATTTTCGCTCCAATCTTTCACCTTCATAGGTTCATCAAACCAGTATTCTTTCAATAAAGGTATCAGCTCATATTCCACAACACCATAAAGCCAACTATCGTCAATTGTATCAGGCTGTAAATTACAGAAGTAGCTGTGACCAATACAGAACCCTTCGCCCAGAGATTCATCGACGGAAATCTCTCTATTCAAACTCTCGACGCAACTGATCAGTTTGTTGAACTTCTCATTATCTAATGCCATGCGGTACTCACGGAACCCCGGAGTCTCAAAACCCGGCTTGATATCAAAGAAAGCAAACCTTCTACGAAGTGCATAATCCAGCATAGCCAGGCTTCTGTCTGCAGTATTCATCATGCCAATAATATAGACATTCTTCGGCACTGCAAACTTTTCATCCGAATACAGAAGCTGTAGCGCATTTCCTCTCTTATCATTTTCAATCAGCATAAACAGCTCGCCAAAGATCTTACTCAGATTGCCGCGATTGATTTCATCTATGATAAAGAAATACTCATTATCACTATCTACCTCGGCCTTCTTGCAGAAATTGTAGAATGCCCCCTTCTTCAGTTCAAATCCTGTAGCAGATGGACGAAAGCCCATAATAAAATCTTCATAGGAATAACTCTGATGGAACTGTACCATCATGACACGCTCTACATCTTTTACACCCATCATAGAATAGGCCAAGCGCTTAGCAGCATATGTTTTTCCTACTCCTGGTGCACCCTGCAAGATAATATTTTTCTTATTTCTAAGCAAGCCAACTAATCTGGTATAATTATCTTCAGACATGTACACATCATCCAGGAAATTTTCTGCTGTGTACTCCGGATAGGCAATTTCCTGCTCATCATCTGTAATATCGTCTTCCTCAAACAAAGCCTTAATTTCTTGTACGAAGTCACTATATGGCGTAATATCGGTCAGAGTCTTCTGAGGGGACTGATGATTAATTGTCCAATCGCCCTTGTTCGTCCAATTTACTTTTCTAACATTAGAATATTCATCTGTGCGATCTGCATCATATTCATAATCAGACTCAACAATTCCTTTGCCAAGAATTCCATTATTACCTTTTTTAACGTATACCACGTCGCCAATCTTAATATCATGTACAAACTGCCAAGTAGCATGAGCTGAATTCTTATAGGAACTGCTATCACCGTATTCTTTCTTCATCTGCTGTTTCATTTCATCCTTAGAGCTGAATACTCCAAGATCTCCAATCTCGCCCCAGCCCAGTAGCATATAACCGTTCTTATAACACTCTTCCCATTTATCAGCGTTTTGTCCTGGAGCATAAATCCAGTAATGAACTGTATCGACATCACTATCTGCAAGAGCATCGCTATCATTCGTTTTCTTACTCTTTGCATCAGAGACACCTTTTTTGAAAATATCAGATGCCATCTCCGCTGTTAATTCCACTGATTTGCCTGCTTCAGTAAGTGTCCACACACCTCTTACGCTTTTATCAATATATCCTGCTCCAACGAGATAGTTTCTGGCGAAAGCAACTTCATTTTCAAATTTGTTAACCTTCGTTTTCCCTCTGGTTTCGCTTACTATCTCATCCGACAAATGCTCGTTTTCTATAATTTTCTTTCTCGCTTCTACCGGTGTCGCAGATCCTCCTAAATCGCGTAACGCCTGTAGCAATGGCATAAACCACTTAAGAAATTCTGCTTTCGAAGTCTTTTTACCTTTTTCAGCAGCCTTTTCCTGATTGACTTGCTCAGAGATCACCCAGGCCGTATAGGATAAATCAGGAAAGTTCTTGTATTCATATTCACCTGCATCCAGAGCTTTCTTACACAAATCCTTTATTTCAAGATAATCTGCAGCAAACGGCACTTTCTTAAGCTTCTTCTCGGCTGCGACAACAAACTCGCCAGGCATATTCTGGACATCTGCTATAAACCAGCGGTTTCTGGAATCCAAGTTGATAAATGTATAAGGACGAATCCAATAAAGACCCATCGTAATATTCCAGCGAATGCAAAGCTGATCATGTACCTTGTCATAAGCCTCGGAGAATTTCTGACGGTTATCCTCTGTGTCATTGTCAGCCAATGCAAGAGCTACCTCAAACAAACTCCACAAGTTATCAATATCATTTGCTTTTCTATCATCCTTAAATCCATAAAACGTAGCCTTTAGATTATTAAGAACCGGAATTCCATCAAAATTGCTCGGCACAGTTGCAGCAATTCCAAACTCTGACGCTATCCCGTTAAGAATAGCAATTCTATTAGCATTTGTTATTCCCTTGTTGAATGTGCCAAAGATGGTGAACGGATCAATATCAATAATCTCATCACCACTTTCAAGTTTCGGAACACTAATTCCAACAGTGTCATACACCGCATATATTTTCTGAATAAGAGTCTTTCTATCAGTTTTGAAAGGAAGAAGCTTAGTGGCAAACTCTGTGTAAAAATCTATCCAATCGTATTGCATTTAATAAAGTACCTCCTTATGTATTATCCCAATTTTGAACTACCAAGTGGCTCAAATCCACAAGATTCCAACATCTCATTAACCTCATATATGCTATTCTCGGCACATGAGCTTAATACGCATCTATAAGCATTATTTTGTGGATTAGTTGGCTTTATATTGAAATCGGTTTTCCCAACTAACATTTCTGCTTCAGGCACTGAAAGCTGCAATCCGTAACACAATCCCAAAACCGTTTGAATTGTTGTGGGATATTCTTCCTCATTTCTTAATCTCTGTATTGTACGTTCGCCCACCAATGACGCGTCTGCTAATTTCTTATTAGAAAGCTTTTTCTCTTTCATAAGCTGTACCAATGTTTCGGAGAAGGCTCCTGGATACAATCTCATTGCATCAGCACTTCGACTTGCTCTCTGAATTTGAGATAACAATGTTCTGTTGTGAGCATTCATCTCAAATGAGTATTCTTGTGCTGCCACCTGACTCGGTGTCTTGTACATCATTTGGGTATAGTATTTTTGTCCCTGATACTTCGACTGATAGCTATATCCATTATCAAAAGCAAGACAACATTCATCCATGTGAGATAAAGCATACTGTGTAAGTTTTACTCGCCCATCTGAATGTATGATATACTTCTCATCATCAAGGCAAACCTCTCATAACGTATCCTCCTTTTAAGTCAGAAATAAAATTCCTAATAGCATCATAACAGATACCAGAGGTAACAATATTCAATAATGTCATAACCAATGAGGAGATGCTTGGAATCGAACCAAGTCCTGCTGCAAACTTATTTGCATAAAAATTATACCATATTAGGCTTTAAAAAAAAGAAAATATATTTCAACCTAGCCTTGAAGTATTTTAATTACCTTTTTAGCAATCGACAGATTCATAAAAGTTCTTTTTCTTTGTTCCATCAAATCAAAATCAACTCTCCATTTTTCAGATACTTTTGATTTTTCTATAACCTTTTCAATCGAATAGTCTTGAAACCATTCTATATTCTTAACTGTATAATATTTGTGAGCATATTTCTCAAATGCATCTGTAATAGCTTTTTCAGCTTCTTCTGGATATACCTCAAACTCCATCTTAGAAACCATATCATTTACATATTCTTCAAGGAAATAATAATCAGGAGGATAATCATATGCTACTGTTTCTCCTTCATCGTCAGTAATAGGACATGGTTTAGGATTAATGCCAATCTCACCTAATTTGAAGTCAAAATACGATAATATACAATCAGTATCCTTCTTTGACCTATTATATTAACAAACTATACTGTACTGTTCTATTAACAGCATAAGTGTTCTTCTTTCTTTTTTCCCTAATTACCTTATTGCATAGTTTGATTTTATTGATAATAGCTCATCATAGTTTTTCCTAGAATAACTCTTATTTAAAAGTTGCACCACAGGAAATATAACGCTCATTAACAGTTCATCTCTATTTCCCTTTCGGTAATACATCATTGATATTAACAATGATATTAATGATGAAATGATTATAGCTGCTGAATTTTGATAAAGCCATTTCAATATCATATCTATCATCTAAAACTCCTTATATTATATTAAAGTTCTTAATTGCATCTCTAATAGCCTCTTCCTTTTCAGGTGTACACTGCGGCTCCTTTGACTTATCATTTTTCTTCCAGTTATTTCCAGTACGTTCTTTACCAAGACCACACTTATCTTTAATCTGTGCAATGTACAATGATGACACTTTAAATCCATATTTTTCAAGAATATAAGCCTTAATTTTCTGATAAGTTATTTTTTCCTCTGGTGTGTAATTGCTCTCTTCATCAGGCTCCATTGTCACCTCAATTTTCGGTGTATCTTTTTTGAGGGATAATTTAACAACCGACTCAACGGTACTTTCATTGTCCCAACAAAGTTCCTGTATTTCCCTATCTCCAAAATACACCGGAAAACGGAACTTTATGTGCTTCAGAAATCTGCCATCTGGCTGCTCCTGCTCGTAAATGTCCACCTGTTCCACAAAGCTGTTAAGAAATTCTTTCTTCTCCAGGTCGGTGAACT
>OGJK01002224.1_pt1 | contig 15532 bp, 12 predicted proteins | sample 1571961 | NCBI WGS metagenome assembly OGJK01 (sample SAMEA2582120, study PRJEB24529) | metagenome | biome: Human gut stool | place: China | collected 2011 | reverse complement strand
TTCTTAGCATGGCGGTGGAGAGTGGTGCGGGGGGGGCTGGACGAGGATTTCATAGTTTTTCTGCGTTTAAACGAGCGATGGGAAACGCCGCGGAAGGTAATCAATGGCATCATATCGTGGGGCAACATGCAGATAATGTTCGTAAGTTCGGGGCGGAGAGTATTCATAACACGAATAATCTTGTTGAGATACCGAAAGAATTGCACCACAAGATAAATGGGCATTATAATTCGACACGATTTGGAACCCAAGGTCTGACGGTAAGAGATTGGTTAAAGACGCAAAGTTTTGAAGCCCAGTATGAATATGGGATGGATGTATTACAAAAAGCTTTAAATGGGACATTATGAGAAAAATAAAAAATGTAGAGGACGCTTTAATTTTGTTCGAATCGAATGTTGATATAATACATGAGTGTAGCAAGAGTGGTAATTATCGGAAAGGTAATAGAGCTTATGATCATGTAGAGACGATTGTAAAATATTTATTAGAAAATAACGCTATAGAAAGTTTGAAAACATTTTATGAATCTAGTGATTTATACCTTAGATTAAGTGCGGCTGTTTATTTAGCTCCGCTTGATAGTGAAAATTGTTACAAGATCATTAAAGAGATCATGGATGCAGATGAAGGTTGGGCTTCTTTTGACGCGAAATATACATTAAAAGAATGGTCTAAATTGTCTGATCCCAAGGTGTACGATAGAATCTTGGCAAAATAAATTGTATATTGTTACGACAGTCAAGGAGGGAAAATTTCCCTCCTTGGTTATATTTTCCGGATTCAAATGAGGGATGAGAAATCGAAGAAGGTAATTAATGGCATCATATCGTGGGGCAACTGCGGATAATATACGTAAGTTTGGAGCAGAGAGTATTCATAACACGAATAATCTTGTCGAGATACCGAAAGAATTGCATTACAAGATTAATGGATATTATAATTCAAAACCGCTAGAACTTGGTGGACTAACAGTGAGAGACTGGTTAAAGACACAGAGTTTCGAAGCCCAGTATGAATATGGACTGGAGATAGTACAAAAAGCTTTAAATGGGACATTATGAGAAAAATAAAGAATGTAGACGATGCTATCGAAAAATTCAAGATAGCAGCGAATGATAATTATGAATGTTCGTATAATGGGAATTATAGAAAATCGAATAGAGCTTATGATGATTTGATACAAATAGAAAAATATTTATTTGAAAATAACGCTCTGGATTTATTGAAGCAATTATATGATGATTCTAATTTGTGGGTTCGGTTAGCAGCAGCAATTGCAATGGCTCCGTTTGATGATGAGAATGCTTTTAATATTGTAAAAAAAATGACCGATGGAGAAGGTTTGTATTCATTTTCAGCTAAGCGAACCTTATTGAATTGGGATAAATTGAATAAGTAATGTCTTATCTAAAAAAGTTTATTAAATAGAGGTATTTTAGGTAAGGATTGGGTTTTGATCGAGGGAGGAAACAATAAGTACCTTCCTCGATTTCGTGTTTTATCTTGGATGCATGTTTAAAATGGAAATATAGTGAGATTTACCGACATCTATGATGCCGGTGGAAACATGACGGTTGACGGTCTTCGAGGAGCGAGTATCAGCTATAATATCTTGAACTTACCGGAAACGGTGAGTATAGGTAATGGAAAAGTTTCTTATATTTACACGTCTTCCGGTGAGAAGCTGGCGACGCAAGTCGGGAGTTCTTTGACTTATTATCGCGGTCCCCTTGTATACTCGGGTAACAACTTGCTTTACCTGGTACATCCCGAGGGTTTAACCCGCAAATCAACGATTGGTTTCGTTTATTATTACGCGAAGAGGGATCATCTGGGAAGCACCCGGGTTTTGTGTCACGCGAGCGGTAACACGCTGGTGGCGGATCAAACGACTGGATATTACCCTTTCGGCCTGGCTCACGGTCACGGGAACTTGAACCTGAATCGTTACCTTTTTAGCGGTAAAGAGTTGCAGGATCAATCTCTCGGGGGTAAGTTGCTGGGGCTTTACGATTTCGGTTCCCGCTTTTATGATCCCACGCTCGGTCGTTGGTTTAACGTTGACCCGAAGTTGGAATTCGTGAGCCCTTACGGTTATTGCGCTAATAACCCGGTGTTGTACATCGATCCTAACGGGGAGGATATCGTGTTAACCATCAGCAAAGAGGTGACCGTCACCGTCGCGACCCGGTTGATCGACTTGAAGATCACGGTTCCCGATTGGACGGGAGCCCGCAAGCTCTTCACGAAAAGTATCACGTTACAGGGTGACGAGATCTTGCTTGCCGCCCTTGATATCGTGGGAATCGTTGATCCCACGGGTATAGCGGATGCCTTGAGTGCCTCTCTTTACGCTCAACAGGGGGACCTTGTGAACGCGATGGTAAGCGGAGTGGGGTTGATTCCTTACCTGGGCGATTTTGCCAAGATGTTCAGGATGAAGAATCACTTCAAGATTCTTAGCATGGCGGTGGAGAGTGGTGCGGGGGCGGCTAAAGGAGGGGGACGAGGATTGGGTAATCCATTTGTTGGTAAGTCTTTTGAAGAGATTGATCATATGTTCAGGATGAAAGGGCTTGAAGTAAAATATTTTGATCCTGTGGGTAAAAAGGGATCATATATTAATTCTAAAACAGGGACTAGTTATTTCATCGATCCTGGACGAATGTATAAAAAGGGTTATGAAGGACCACATGTTGATGTCTTCTATAATGGACATTCAAAATATGAGAAAGCGAAATTCTTTTTAGATGGTTCACCTAAACAATATAAAGAATTAAAAACAAAAAAATAAATAATTATTATGGAAAAATTATTGACGTTTGAATTTGATAATGTAACCCGTGAAGTTGAATTAATTATAAACAAAATAGGAGCAAAATATATGATCGATATTTTAGAAAATTTTATCAATAATGATAAAAATGAGCATACTCATTTGTTTACTAAAGAATGGGGTAAAGGTGATTTAAGTTCAGAAAAACAAAATTTAGATGAGAATGTTGAGTTAATAAATCTTGTGACAGTTCGTTATTTTAAGGATGATGAGTGAAATATAGCTTTTGTTTTTGGAAAGTTATTTTAGGCGTATAGATATATGTTAAATCATCGAGAAGTGTAAAAATGAAAAAACTTCTCGATGATTTTTATACGAGTTAACGAGAGATAGAGACATGTTGTCACACTTCTTCAAGCCAGTTAACCGGGGCGTATCTTTACAAGAAGTCGGGTACGACCTGGAATGCCCATTCGAGTTTCGCCGAGAAAGACATCACGTACGATCTGAACGGTAACCTGACCTCGCTAACCCGCACGAGTTCAAGTGGTGTTGCTTCGTCATTGTCTTACACGTATGACGGTAACCAGGTAAGCAAGATAAATAACAGGACCTCGTACGCTTATGATGCCGTGGGAAACATGACGGTTGACGGTCTTCGAGGAGCGAGTATCAGTTATAATATCTTGAATTTACCGGAAACGGTGAGTATAGGAAATGAAAAAGTTTCTTATATTTACACGTCTTCCGGCGAGAAGCTGGCGATACGAGTCGGGAGTTCTTTGACTTGTATCTTAGAAAACTTTATGTTATAAAGTTACTTACCCCAAAAAATACAGTTGCAGTAATTGAGAAGGAAATAATAAATCTCTTGTAATTTCCTAAGACTGGTTTACTTCACTTTACAGTAAACTTTTCAGGGTAATACACGGTGTTTATCCGCTGCGTATTCGATATACTTAGGGATTAAAGACGTATTAACTTCGATACAAAGACGTTTCAAAGACGTTCACGAACGTGTTTGCACCGAAGTTAATAGGTCTTTGATCTATGATTATCTGGTAATTCCCCTAGGTGTTCATCCTTTTTCCATTTGATAACGGGTGATAATACTTGGGGGCTTGCATTCTGGAATTCGCATTTCACGACAAAATGGTATATAATCACCATTATTTATTCTTGTAGTTTTTATAATCTTCGATAAGTCCCTCGCACATCCAATTTGCTAGAGCCTGTCGGTTATCGTCCAGCAGGAAACGTTGCTGATCCCGGCTGTTCTGGATATTGCCAAGCTCGACGAAGACGGCAACGGGTAGGGATTGCTTGATTACGAACAAGTCACGTGGGGACACGGTGCCGGAAAAACCCCGTAGGGGTTGGTGTTTGTCGTATTTCCGGTTGAAAACATTTTGTAGCGTGTTTGCCAGATGTTTGCCCTTGGCACTTCCATCGTAATGGTAGAAAAACACGTCTATTTGCTTACTCTCGCTCCGGCTGTCGAGGTGAATAAAAAGAGCCCGGCGATAGTGTTCCTTGTCTTTCTTGAATAGTTCGTTGATTTTGTCGCAACGTTGTTGCAGACGTTTGACCTGGTTCAAGGGAATGGCTTGTCCCATACAGGTTTCCCGGTCGCTGACGTCAAGGAATTTATCGTTGCGTATGCCGTCTTTTGCGTCTTGGATGATGATGTGTACTTTGGCTCCTTTTGACATGAGGTTACGGGCCAGACGGAGCATGATGTCATAGGCGTACTCGTTCTCGTGTAACGGGTGGCCCCGTAATTCTCCGATGGCCCCGGGGTCCGGTCCCCCGTGTCCACTCACGAGATAAAAGCAGGCCCCGTTTAACTCGTCGGAATCAATAGTGTATTTTGCCAGTTCCTCTCCGAATAGAGGTTCGTTTCCTTCATTGTTTAAAGGAGGAAGGGAATATGTGACTCCGAGTTTCAGGCCGTTATTTTTGTCCAGCTTATCCCGGTTCAGTTCGATGAAACGGTCGAAATGAAATGATTTCGTGCGATTGAAACGTTTTAAAAATTGCAGGACTCCTTCTCCCTTGTTTGCTTTGGCTGTTTCCTGTGCGGTAGCGGGAAACATGAAGATAATTAGGAATAAAAAAGAAAGTATAGCGAGCGAGTGTTTCATAGGCATTATTTTGTTACAAAGATATAGATTTTGTTGTAGGTCGCAAGTAATAGGTTGTAGGTTTGGGCTTTGTTTCAAGGGGTTTTAATATTTAGTAACTTGTTGCTTTAGAGGGTCTGAATATTTTGAAACGAATTCTAAAAAAAGCAATAATATAGCCTGTTGACGCAACTTTTTAAAAACGTAAGCATCTATTTAATGTATTAAAAAAAACAGCTATGAAAAATAAAACATGGAAATTTGCACTTATTTGTTCGTTGATCGTGATGGGTTTTACAGCTTGTGACGATGATGACGAATATTACTACGTGGGCGGAGGTGGCTCATGGCTTAGTTATGGTAACCTCGAAAAAATTGATAATGGGAGCCGTTCCAAGTTTGCCATTCGTCGGGACGATGGTAGCCGGTTGATCGTGACGGAAGGGTTGCCTATTAATTTTGACGGGGCTAAGGAAGATCTTCGGGTGTACGTGAATTACTCGATCGTGGGTAGCGAACGTGACGAGACCGGGTTGGAAGGTAATATGAATTATTACATTCGTCTTTACGGGGTTGATGATGTGTTGACGAAGGTGCCGGTAAAACAGTCGTTCATTAATGAAGATGAGGAAGTACGGCAAGATAGTATTGGTAATGATCCGATCAACGTGCGAGAAGCGTGGTTCGGTGGGAGATACTTGAATGTCGAGTTCCGGATTCCGGTAAAAGACGGGTCTAAAGAGAAACACTTCATTAATTTGGTACAGGACGACGTGGGGGCTCATAATGACACGGTGTACGTGACCTTGCGTCATAACGCTTACGGTGAAAAGCCCGACACGGGTAACGATCGCGGGAATTATTCCTGGGGTCGGGGACGGGTTTCTTTTGACTTGACTTCTATCGTGCCTGAGGGACAGACGTCTGTACCGGTAAAACTACTCTGGACTGAATACGGGAAAAACACTTCAGAAACGGTTAACCGGGAAGATAGTGGTACCTATACCTTGAAAAATACCGGAGAAACGGGTAAAGACGAGGGATTGAATCAGGATAAGAGTAAGGTGGTGGCGACAGAGGATGTTGGTGAATGTGTGGTTGAATAGGTGTTGTGAGATACCGAGGCAGGTACGCTTCAATCCTAAAGAGAAAGAGCCGAACCTTGCGGGTTCGGCCCTTTGTCAATAAAGCGAAATCTTGATACAGTATTTTTAGAATATTCCGAATTTCAAGCCTGCAAAATAGGTCCTTGGCAAGCCCGGACCGTAAATGTAACCGGAATCCCGGAATTCTCCCTTGTCAAAATCGTCCTGGTAACTGTCGAACACGTTTTGTAGCCCCATGTTAAATTGGAGCGTGTAGCTTTTGCCGATCTTGATGTCGTATGCCAATTTGATCGTGGCGTCAAAGAAAGAATCCGTTTTTTTCAACACGTCTTTTTCGATGTACCCGGCGGAGTGTCCCACGTACATCGGACCCGTGTAAGTTCCGGAGAGGGCTGCCGAGAAGCTTTTGAACGGGAGCAGGTTCAGCGTGGCGTAGCCGTATTGGTCGGGGGAACGCAACAGTTTGCGACAGGCTTCCACTTCGGGGTCTTTGCTCCACGCGACAGGTTTATCGTATTTACTACTTTGCAAGGTTGCCCCGAATTGTAGTTGTACGGATTTGTGTGGGGCGATTTTGCCTTCAAGGTTAAATCCTTTCACCACGGCATCTGAGCCGTTACGGCGTTCCAGTATTTTGTTCTCGTCATCTGATTCTATTTCTTCCAGCACGAATGGGTTGTGGAGGCTCGTGTAGAATCCTTCCAGCAGGAGATTGATTTGCACGGGACCCCAGGTGGTATAATAATCCACGGATGCGCTGTAACTGCGGGAACGTTCGGTCTTCAAGTCTTTTGCCACTTGTATTAGGGTAACTTCCCCGCCTACGGCCGCCACGTGAAGGTCCTCATCGTAGGTCTGGGGAGCCCGGAATCCTTCGGAATAGCTTGCCCGCAGGCTTAAATCGGGGATCGGGTTATAACGAATGTTCAAGCGAGGACTGAATATGGGATCGTCGATTTCCGAGTTTTTATCCAGACGTCCTCCTAATAGAAAGCTGAAACGTCCGGTTTTCCACTCGTTTTGAAGGTATGCGCTGTACACGGAGACTTCTTGATTGATTTCCCTGTGGTAACCTAGCATGAGGTCGTTCAGTTTGTTGTAGGAGTATTCTACTCCTGCGGTGAGGGAAGAGGGCATAAACAGGAAGTTGTCGAAATCGTAGGAGTACTGGGCTCCGCCCACAACCGTGAAGTCTTTGGTTTTCCCGTAAGCGTTCGTGTCCCGTCTGGCACCGTAGTAGGATTCCCGTCCGATGTTCTGGATGGAAGAGTACACGTTCAGGCGGTGTTTGTAGTCCTTCGACGAGAGGGAGTAATTCAGGCTTCCGCCGTGAATGTTGTGATCGGCTTGTTCTGCCACATCAGCCTCGTGAGGAGGTCTGTCTAAATTGTTTCCTCCCCGCCGGAATTCTTTGATGTGATGGTATTCCAGGGTGAGTTTACTGAAATGAGTCGGTTTGTAGTAAGTCTTGAAACCGAGTGTTGTACTATTTATTTTCCCCAGTTCGGAAAAACCGTCATCGTCATGATCATAAGCTTGGCGATCACGTACCATCCCGAACAGGTAGATACCGGCATCCCGTTGCTCATTGACAATGGCTCCGTTGAAGGAGGTTACGTTGTCGAAACTTTCCCCGTCGATGGCGGAAAGGGTATGCCCTACTTGGAAAAAGTTGTACAAGGGTTCTCGCGTGATGATGTTGATTGTTCCGGCTATGGCGTTTGATCCGAAGAGGGCAGAGCCTCCACCCCGTAGTATCTCTACTCGTTCGACCATGTTGGCGGGTATTTGTTCCAAGCCGTACACTCCGGCAAGCGAGCTGCACATGGGACGACTGTCGATTAATATCTGGGAGTAGGGGCCATCCAGTCCGTTGATTCGCACTTGTTGGAAACCGCAGTTTTGGCAGTTGTTTTCTACCCGTAGTCCCGGTTGGAAGTTTAATCCTTGGGATAAACACACGGAGTTCGTGTTTTCGAATACTTTGGGAGATAGTACGTTGACGATAACGGGAGCTTCCCTTCGATCCGTTTCATTCCGGTTTGCGGTAACTACGGCTCCGTCAAGTAGAACGGCGTCCTCGCTGATTTCGAAGTTGACTTCTTGAGTTTTTCCTTTCACGATCACGATCTCTTTTTCAGCACTTTTGTAACCAACACCCTGTACTCGAAGCGTGTATTTTCCTTCCGGTAGGTTTTTCAGGAAGAAATGTCCGGTTTCGTCCGTGGCCGTGCCGATATTGGTTTCTTTTAGTAATATGGTCATGAAGGGGAGATGTTCGCCGGTCTCTTTCAGGATAATGTGTCCGGTGATATGGGCGTCCGTGGCTTTCTTCGCGGTGTTTTCTTCATCAGCCCAACCGTAAAGGGCCGGGCAAAGTAATATAACGAGTGTAAATAAGTTTTTCATTTGTACGTAATTATTTGTACCTCATTTCTGTGGAGTAATGAGGGTTGTTTTTTGTTAAAGTGGGGACGATTATAGTCCTTTGTATTTCTTTTGGGAAATACTCTTTAGTTTGGAATGGAATTAATTACGCGAATGTGGGAGGAGCCCTGAGTTGGCTTAAGGTGAAAAACTGCTTGTCCGGTTCGTCTGCTTGATTCCGGATGTGATAATGTTTCCGGGTTACGGAGAACGAGATCTGTACTATTAGCGCTGCGCTAATCAGGGTGACGAAGGTCGTTAAGTAGGCAATTAACGTCAGCTCCTTGGGGGAGTGCGTGTGATCGGCTTTCCCGTCAGCATCGGCGTGACCGCAAAAGAAATGGGAATGGACAATCGTAACCCCGTTAACCACGTGATAATGCGAGAAAAAGGTGATACTTCCATAATAACTCAGAAACAGAGCTAGCAGGAACAAGTGTATCAGTTTATTTACATTTTCTCGGCACATATCCAAATCGTTTGCTTGACAAATGTAGACTATTTCTAAATAATAAGCATGAATTTTTTCTTAAAAATGTATTAAATGTTGCCGAAGTCAAGTTACAGGTTGGTAGGTTACAAGTTGCAGGTTATTAATTTAGATTTTAGATTGAAGAATTTGAAAATAGGCCTTATGAGGCTTTAATTATTCGTAAATCACTCAATCTAAAATCTAAAATTTAAAATCAATCATTCTCTGTTTATCGTGATCGTGTTTCCCGGAAGGGTGGCAGTAATCGAGTTATCGTACATCGCCGAGCAGGTGATGGCTGGAAGTAGGTACGTTCCGGAGTACGCTGCATTAAAGCGAAGTTTGAAAGTTTTCGATTGGCCTTGTTTTAGCGAGAAATAGAGGTATGCCCGGTCATCCCGGATGTCCACGTTGTCGGTTCCTTGGAACGGGTTCACGCCTGTCGTGAGACGTTCATTGAGGAACTCGAAGCCGGAGGGGAACATGAAGGTTAATGCCAATTCCTCGTATAAACCGATATTTCCGGTATTTTGGATCGTGATTTCGGCCACGATGTCTTCTCCTTGTTTATAATTGGGTTCGTTGTTCCGAGTGCCGTTACGGTAATAGTTGACCGCCATTTTCAACCCGGATATTTCGCTTTGCGTGATCACTCCTAATGGGGTAGAGCTATTGATGGTACGCACGTGAAGCGTTCCCGAAGAGTTGTTTTTCACGGTCACTTCCGATTTATTATTCTTCACGACCAACTCTTTTTGCAACACGGTTTTTGTCGTCTTGTAAGTGTCTTTTCCGATTTGGACATCAATACCATTGCCATCCTTGAAGTATCGTTCCACGTAGTTACCGATAGCGCACAGACCAAAAGCACTTTCTTGGGTACTTAACCATTCGTTGGATGCGAATTTGCGGGCCATTTTCTGCATGAGCTTGTATGCCTCGTCTTTCATATCCATGTTGATCATGCTTTGCATGATGATAGCGTTGTCGCGGAGGTCAGAACCGTAACATCTGCCAAGCTGACGATATAGTTCAGCTTCTGCCGGAAGATTGGCTATCAGTGCTTTGGCAATCTTTTCGTGTTTGCCCAAAGCGTAGGCTCCTGCCAGTTGCCAGCGGGCGATCGGGTTCTTGTAGGTGTCTTCCTTCATCCGGTTCATGGCTGCCATATTGGGTTTGCCGGCAAGAGCAAGTACGTAGAGACGATAGGATTGTTCGATTTCCGAGTAGTAATCTCCCCGTCGCCAAGCGTTTGCTTGTTTGGTCAGGTAGTCAAGGGCGGAGTTTTTCATGGAAGTCGGGATTCGATAACCGACTTGCTCTGCTTGAATTAAGAAGTCGGTGATGTACGTGGAAACCCAGTCGGAAACGTAGTTGGAATTCGACCAGTAGCTGAATCCGCCGTTGCTTACTTGATAGTTGCGCAAGCGGGAAATAACGTCTTTCACGTGCAATTCTGCGGTTACTTTTTGTGCCTCGCTGAGATCCATGATCCGGTCGAGCATGAGTTGCGGGAATACCGCAGAGGTGATTTGCTCACCGCATCCGTGAGGGTAGCGAATCAGATAGCTGAGACGTTGTTCTAGGTTTAGTGCGGGGATAGACGTGATTTCGAGGAATGAAGCGGGTTCCAGGCCTTCCATCGTGTTGTTGAACGTGATGGTTTCGCCACTTGCCACTTCCCGTGCGTCTACCCGGGTGACCTTGGGATTCGGTACGCGGATGTCAACATCACAGCTGAAATGGGCTTTTTCCGAACCGCTTTGTGCCGTGAAGGTCAACGTGGATTTTCCGATGTTTTCCTTGATTTTTACCTTGAAAAATATGATCTGTTCTCCCGTACCGGAGAAGTGAGCTTCTTTGCTTGCGGGTTCAATGATTTCGATTTTATCATCGGTTTTAATGTTCACGGTAACATTCTTGATGTTCTCTTTCATGGCGAACAGGGTCACCGGAATTTCGATCACGTCTCCCGGGGTGAACAGGCGAGGCATCGTGACGTTGAGCATCAACGGTTTGTTGACTTTGGTACTTTGCGAGGCGGAACCATAACGTCCGTTGTCTTCGGCAATAACCATCGTACGTACTTCCCCGATGTATTCAGGCATCCGGAAGGTGTGCGTTTTCTTTTCTCCACTCTTGATGCTAAACGGACCTTTAAAGATTACCACGGGGGTAAAACGATCGCTTTTCCGGTTTTCTTCCGGTTCCAGAGATTCGTCACCACCCACGGCAAACGCTTTTTCCAAGCGTCCCCCGAAGGCTCCGATGACATCATCGTAGAAATCCCAAGTTTTCACTCCGAGGGCCTCTCTGGCATAAAATGCGGGGAAGGGATTCGGTGTCTTGAAGGAGGTTAGGGACAACAATCCTTCATCGACAATGGCAATGGAATAGGTCATCGGTTTTCCGTCCTTTTCACTCACGGAAACCGTGAAATCCTGTGATGGGCGAAGTTCCCGTGCCATATCGATCTTCGGGGTCAGGCGTAAATTAGGATCATCAATATTGATGTTCAGTACACCGTATAGACGGATCGGTTTGTCGTTGTTCCGGTTCTTGTGGGGTTGTATGAGGGAGACATTGACATAAATGTTAGGACACATTTCACTGTTCGCATCAATCTCGAAAGAGGTGGAGCCGGCAGATGTGGGAACACGGAATATGTCTTTTACGGTTTTCCCGTTTTCAACGCTCACGAGTGCCACGCTACCCTCGGAAGAAGGGAAGGTGATTTTTATTTTCTCCCCGGCACGGTATGCTTTTTTATCGCTGGTTAAGGTGAGTAGGGAGGCCATCCCCGGAATGTTCATGTCATTCCGCCAAGAGCTTACGTAGAAGGTTGTTCCACAAGAGTGGCCGGAGAATTTGTCTCTAGCGATCACGTAGTAGCGTCCCCATTGGTTGCAGGTAACGTCAATATTGAATTTACCATTTTGGCTTTTCACGGTTTTATTGAAGACCGGTTTACGGTAGGAGCGGTTCACGTATGATCCGATGTTGTCCCTTTCGGAATCCCACCACCAGCGCCATTCCAATGTATAAACTTCAACTTCGATTTCCCTGTCAGAAACCGGCTTTCCGTCGGCCGTAAGCACGGCTCCCGCGATGGGGATCGGTTTGCCAGCGGAGTACCAGTTATCCTCGGAATCTGGGAGTTTCACGCCGACATATTCTTTATAAGGTGAATATTTGAATCCAGCTGTCGTTATGCTGAAGTCCCCGCCGGGTTCGAATACCCGCAGCGTGAATAGTGCATTCAACATTCCCGGTGCGTTCTCCGTGCTGATTTCATCGGCCGATAGGGTAAAATTACCCTCTGCATCAGTAGTTCCTTCAAAAAAGGTCGTTGTGGTTGAGTTAAAATAACGGGATCGGTCATCAAAACTATATTCTTTGTATCCCGGGAACGTGGTGTTACTCTGGGATAACTTTAATTCGGTGTTGACTTTCAGCGAGCTGGTTTTGGCTCCATGCAACCAACGGGTCTGCACGGGAATGGAATTATCTGGGATACCATTTCCTAGAATGTCATTCGGTAGATTGGTCACGATACTGAGGCGATTCGGTTTGATACTTTCGATCCGGACGGTTTTCCAGAAAGAGACTCCCCCGATACGTACAACTGCCCGCCAGTAACCCGTGACGGCTTGCTCGTCTGTTTTGAAGGTGAAACAATAGAGACCGTGTTCGTTACGTCCTTCCCGTTTCGTTTGTACCACGTTACCATTCGGGTCGTATAGTTCGGCAATAATGGGGTGTCCCATGGGAATTGTCTTCTCTTTGTCTTCCAGCATGAAAGAGAGGTGTATTTCATTCCCCGGACGCCACACGCCCCGTTCTCCATAAATGAAACCTTTTATTCCTTGTTGCACGACTTCGCCACTGATGTCAAAGTTGCTGTATGATAGAGAATTTGCATCGTTTACTTTTAAATAAGCTTTGTCGTTTCCTTTGACGGCAAGTACGATGAACGGTTTCCCTTGTACTCGGGCGGTTACGATTCCCGAATTGTTGGTTACGGCAGAATCAATCTTCTGGTTTTGGTAATTGAAGAAGAGTATCTTGCAATTTTCTACAGGTGCGGCCGTGAGCAGGTCGTTCACGGCTACCACGTATTTACCGTCACTTCCGGTTTTGGCAGTAAGGCCGAGAGAGGTGACAATCAAGTTTCTTCTGGGGAAACGATCGGACACGTAGTAATAGGAGTTGGAACAGGGATCATCCCGTTCTTCCCATGAGTAGTCGGACGGGTAATTATAGTAGTAATCGTCGTCATCATAATTGTCGTCATCAAAGGAAGAATCCCAATCGTTTTCCGTGATCCCGTTTTGTCCTTCATTAGCGCAGGCGAGGGTGGTGTAGGATTTCTGGAATTTCAGTTGGATCCGGTAGATCACCCCTTTCTCCAGTTGGATATGGTCAGCCAGGTTTATTGTGTAGTCCTGCCATTTGTTAGCGTCTATCGGGTGACCTTCTTTCTCCAGTGGGATTTTCTTATCCAGGATGATGCGTCCCACCCGACGTAACAGGTAATCGCTACTGTAATTGTAATCACCGTCTTGCAGGTAGAAGTTCATGTTCTGGTTGAATATTTTCACGACATGTAATTGTACGGCTTTCAGGGCTACCGCGGAGAAGGGAATCAGCACGTTGCCCTCGGCCGGGGTAAATGTTCCCTCGCCAATGAAGGCAACGGCGGGTTTGGCAGAAGCGAAACTGACGTTGTAGGTGGCATCCGATTTCAATTTTTCACCGAACGAGTTTTTGATGCCTTTATAGATATTTACTTGAACGACACCTTGCATTTTATCCCGTTCGTTGGAATATACTCGAATGATGTTTCCTTGTGCGTTAAAATTCAAGCGATTCACTCCATCTACGGTGATTAATCCCTGTAAATCCTGAGAGGCATCCACGTTGTCCGAGAGGGTTATGTCTATGGTCTGGGAATTTTCATCGCTCGCTTTGACTTCCAGTATGGAGAATATTTTCGAACCTGGGATCTCCACGATAAGGTCGTTACCGTTCTTTACCTTTTTATCGAAACTTAATTCCAGTGATTGTGTTTCATCTGTCCGGCTGATGTCCGGGATGGTGAAGTAGTGGATGTAGGGTGTGTGTTCCCATTCTAGTCTGTGGGACAAGCCATTGATTGTTGCTTTCACAAGTAACTCTATTTCGGAGGGGGCCACGGCATCAGAATTCGTGATGGAGGCCCGGTAGGAAAATCTGTTGTTATCCGTGGGGTCGATGTTCAAGCTACCTTCTTGGAAGGCAAACACGAGAGGAAGGACTTTCACACTGAAACGGAAGGTTGACAAGTCGGAAGGAACTTTGCCGAGTTTATCCAGGTAGAGACTGATGTCGTATGTTTGCCCGTTTTTTAGAGGCTTGGTGGGGGTAAACTCGATAATGTTACCGTCCCGTAGAGATACGGTTCCCTCTGCTTTCGGGGAGATCTTTAATAGTTTTTCGATCTGCATGGGAAGACTGTCCCCTGCCTGTAGAACGTTATTTTCCAACCGAACATAGATCGGGTCGGAAGATTTTATCATTCCCTGTGTAAAACCGGAAATGTATTTGCTATACTCTAGCTTGCTTTGTTCCTTGGTTTTATCTTTGCACGAAAGGATCGTGATCATCAGTAATAGTAAAGGAAAAAGAAAAATTCTTTTTTTCATGCTGCTAATGTTTATTTTATCGTTAAGGCAAAATTAAATAAAAAAACGGTATAGGAACTTATTGTTCATTTTAAATTTATATTTTTGCGAAAGTGAAAAACTGGACCCTAATTAGGGAGATAAAATAGATAATATGAGAATAGCTGTTGTTGGAACCGGTTATGTAGGACTTGTGTCCGGAACGTGTTTAGCGGAAACGGGGGTAACGGTAACGTGTGTAGATGTTAACAATGCCAAGATCGAATTGTTGAATAATGGGGGTATGCCTATTTATGAACCGGGACTGGCAGAATTGGTTACCCGGAACCGGGAAGACGGACGCCTCTTTTTCACTACTTCGTTGCGAGAGGCATTGAAGGATGCGGATGCTGTTTTTATAGCCGTGGGAACCCCGCCTGATGAGGATGGGAGTGCCGACCTGCACTACGTGCTGGACGTGGCTCGTGAAATCGGGGAGATTATAAATGATTATATTGTCGTGGTGACGAAATCAACGGTACCCGTGGGAACGAATTACAAGGTGAAAGGAGTAATTCAGGCTGCTTTGGGAAAACGGGGAGTGGACGTGGCATTTGACGTGGCTTCTAACCCGGAATTCTTGAAGGAAGGGGATGCTGTGAATGATTTTATCTCTCCGGATCGCGTGGTGATTGGGGTGGAGAGTGATCGCGCCCGTCGGGTCATGGAACGTTTATATCATGCTTTTATATTGAATAACACTCCGATTTATTTCATGGATATATTATCGGCGGAAATGACTAAATACGCGGCGAATTCGATGCTGGCTACCCGTATTTCGTTTATGAATGACATTGCTAATTTGTGTGAGATTGTCGGGGCTGACGTGGAAGCCGTGAAGAAAGGTATCGGTAGTGATTCCCGTATCGGGAAGAAGTTCCTGAATGCCGGGTGCGGTTATGGCGGCTCCTGTTTCCCGAAGG
>OGJK01002196.1_pt1 | contig 15696 bp, 14 predicted proteins | sample 1571961 | NCBI WGS metagenome assembly OGJK01 (sample SAMEA2582120, study PRJEB24529) | metagenome | biome: Human gut stool | place: China | collected 2011 | reverse complement strand
CGAAATCGCTGAAACCCGCATAAACACTGGCTTTTTTAAGCAACTCGATTTATTCAAACTCAATAGTTCCCGGTGGCTTACTGGTCAAATCATAGAATACTCTATTGACTCCCTTTACCTCATTTATAATTCTGCTCATCACTGTCTGAAGTACCTCAAACGGTATCTCGGCTGCTTCGGCTGTCATGAAGTCCACGGTGCGGACTGCACGGACTGCAACGGCATAATCATATGTTCTCTCATCACCCATGACACCTACTGAACGCATGTTGGTAAGGGCTGCAAAGTACTGGTTTGGCATCCATGATGGTTCCTCGCCGTGGGCCTCTTTGTACTCTTTTGCTGCCTTTTCCACTTCGCTTCTGTAAATCCAGTCTGCATCCTGGACAATGCGTACCTTTTCGGCTGTGACTTCGCCGATGATACGGATTCCAAGGCCTGGGCCTGGGAATGGCTGACGGAATACGAGATAGTCAGGTAATCCAAGCTCCAGTCCGACCTTGCGTACCTCGTCCTTGAAGAGGTTTCTGAGTGGCTCCACGATGTCCTTGAAATCGACATGCTCCGGGAGACCTCCTACGTTGTGGTGTGATTTGATGACTGCAGATTCTCCGCCGAGTCCACTCTCCACTACGTCCGGATAGATGGTTCCCTGCGCAAGGAAGTCAACCTTTCCGATTTTCTTAGCTTCTTCCTCGAATACACGGATGAATTCCTCACCGATGATTTTACGCTTGCGCTCAGGCTCTGTGACGCCTGCAAGCTTGCTGTAGTAGCGCTCCTGCGCGTTGACGCGGACAAAGTTGATGTCGAACGAACCGCCTTTGCCGAATACGCCCTCTACCTCATCGCCCTCGTTCTTGCGGAGAAGTCCGTGGTCTACGAATACGCAGGTGAGCTGCTTGCCGATTGCCTTGGCAAGGAGTGCTGCGAGTACTGATGAGTCTACTCCACCCGAAAGTGCAAGGAGCACTTTGCCGTCACCGACCTGCTCTCTGATTTCGTCGATTGTGTTTTTGACGAATGAATCCATCTTCCATGTGCCTGCACATCCACATACGCCACGGACGAAATTGTAAATCATCTGTGTTCCGTTCTTGGTGTGAAGTACCTCCGGATGGAACTGTACTGCATATAATTTCTTCTCAACATTCTGTGTTGCGGCTATTGGACAGTCTGCAGTGTGCGCAACTACCTCAAAGCCCGGTGCAGCCTCTGCAATTCTGTCGAAATGACTCATCCAGCATACTGATTCTGATGGCAGATCCTTGAACATCACGCCGTTTGCAGAATATGTGATTTCTGTCTTTCCATACTCTCCAACCTCCGGTGTGATTACCTTTCCGCCTAATTTATGCATCATAAGCTGTGCACCGTAGCAGATGCCAAGCACCGGTATTCCCAGCTCAAACAGCTCTTTCTGGTATGATGGTGAATTCTCTTCATAACAGCTGTTTGGACCTCCTGTAAGGATGATGCCCTTTGGATTCATTTCTTTGATTTTCTCAATGTCTATTTTGTATGAGTAAATCTCACAGTACACGTTGCACTCGCGGACACGGCGCGCAACAAGCTGATTGTACTGACCACCAAAGTCTATGACTATGACCTTTTCCTGATCCATGTTTTCCTCCTAATTGTTTATTCGCTATGCTGCTGTTTTACAATCTTTGAAACGTCACGTAATTGCTGTTTGCCACACTGTGGTGTAAACAATAACAAAAACATAACATATGTTATCTGCTGCCATCTCATTGATTACGTAAAAGCAACATGTATTCTTATGTCATTATAGATTACGGAGTGCTTATCTGCAAGCGATTTTGTTAAATTTCTGTTTTGATTTTATGTGCAATTACGTTATAATGAATTATAAACACTTTTATAGGCTGGGAGGTTTCATCATGAGTTTTAAAATAATCACTATAAGCCGAGAGTTTGGCAGTGGCGGTCGCTTTATCGGCGAGCAGATTGCTCAAAAATGCGGCATTGAGTTTTACGATAAAAAAATAATTGAGCATGTGGCAAAGGAGCTCGGTATCTCTGAGCAGATTGTCGCAAACCAGGGCGAATATGCACCTGCCGGAAGTATTTTTTCATATGCATTTGTGGGGCGCGACATCACAGGAGTTTCTCTTTCCGACCAGATTTTCAATATCCAGCAGAAGCTCATCAAGGATATTGCGCAAAAAGAGCCATGCGTTATTGTGGGACGTTGCGCAGACTACATTCTTTCTGACAGGGATGATGTGCTGAATGTTTTTATAGAGGGAAATAAGCCTGAGAAGGCTGCAAGAATAAAAAAGCTCTACCATAAGAGCGATGACGAGGTCAAAAAGCTGCTAAAGGATGTCGATAAGAAGCGCTCTGTAAATTACCGCTACTTCACCGACAAGGAGTGGGGCAACCGAAAAAACTATGACCTGGTGCTCAACAGCTCTGTGCTTGGGTATGACAAATGCATTGAGCTCATCGCAGCTGCATACGCTTGATATACATCTTTCCTGCGGTTAATAAACCGTTTTCTTATTTTATTACGAAAAACGTAAATAGAATTACAACCTGTGTGTAATATTAAAAATACTCCCGCATAAACTGTAACAACAGAATATGCAGGAGTATTTTTTGAAATCATATATTGAGACAAGGGCGGTGGAAATCGCCAACTACATAGTTGAAAACAATGCCACTGTGCGTCAGGCTGCAAAGCAGTTTGGCATCAGCAAATCCACTGTGCACAAGGATATCACGGATGCTGACAGGCTGCTTCGCATTGACCCGGAGCTTGCCGCAAAAGCGCGTCACATTCTCGATATCAACAAGTCCGAGCGCCATATCCGCGGCGGACTTGCCACCAGAGAGAAGTATCTGCATCTGCCTCATGTGCATGCCGGCTGAGTGCATGGATGCTTCTATCCCTGCATTGCCAGGTGCACAGCTTTTCGCGCATCTGAGGCTTTTCGCCAATTCAAGACCTGTGTCACATAATTCAGCAGCTCGTCATACAGCCGATTACCTCCGGATACTTTCATGTTCCGGATGTTTACTGTGTCACATGACTTGTGAGCACACCGTACAGCCACTTGCCCTCATCACTTAGATCCTCATAGGTAAAGCCGCTTGTCTTATCGCAGGCAGGTGCTAGAAGCGCTGATTTTTCGTCCTTATTGGACAGATTCCAGCACACATAGCTGATGCCGTAGCTGTCGAGCAGGCTGATCCAGCTGTTTGCGGAATCTATGTCCACCTGACCGTTTCCGTCGGCGCTGCAGATGCCGAACTCTGATACAAATATCGGCAATCCGGCGTCTGCCGCCAATTTTAGCTTGTTTTGCAAGTCCTCCTTGTGGGTTTCGGCATAGAAATGCAGTGTATACATGATATTATCATAGCCTGTGACAGGGTCCTTGACTGCCTCATCCACATCCTGACTCCAGTTAGGTGTGCCTATCAGTATGACTGCATCCTTGTCGTAGCTTCTGATTGACGGAATGACCTCGCTGGCATAAAACTTCACATCTCCCCAGGTCGCACCTTTGCACGGCTCATTGCAAATCTCGTAAATCACGTTGTTGTATGAGGCATACTGCTGTGCCATTTTGGCAAAAAATGTCTTTGCCACATCACTGTAGCGGTTTGGATTGCCATCGTTTAGCACATGCCAGTCGATGATGACATACATGTCGTTGTTTAGTGCGTACTGCACTCCGTTTTGCACAAGTGTCTCAAGCTGCTGCCTGTCACCATCTGTGCAGTAGCCACCGCTTTCGTAGGTGTACACGGCGAGCCTCACCACGTTTGCTCCAAAGCTTTTCAGCGTGGCAAAGCAATCATTGGTCACATACTGTGGATACCACGCAAGACCGTGTGTGCTGACTCCGCGAAGCTGCACCTCGTTGTTATTTTGATCAACGAGCTTGCTGCCCTCCACATGCAGCTTACCGTTTACTGACGGACAGGCAAGAACTGAGCTCTCCTGTCCGTTTTCTGTGGTGAGCTGCTCTGTATCAGCCACATTCTGATTTTCTGTACTGTTTTCTGTACTGCTTTGCGTACTGTCCTCAGTATTATTTTCTGCAGAATTCACCGACTCAGTGGCTTTCTCATCCGTCTGTGATTCTGTCTCTTTGTTGCCATTGTTACCACATCCTGTAAAAATCCCAAGCACCAGCACTGCAGCCAATACCAATGCTATATATTTCTTCATATTGTTATACTGTCTGACTGATTACTGAATTGATGTAACCTTGTAGTCCTCAGCCTCTACAGTCTCCTTTAATTTCTCATCGGAAATGTCAGAGCTTAATGTCACTACTGCAGTTCCGCTCTCATGGCTTACTGCTGCCTCACTAACTGCATCAAGCGCCTCGAGTGCCTTCTTTACTCTTGCCTCGCAGTGGCCGCACATCATTCCTTCGATATTCATTGTCTTTGTCATTGATTTTTCCTCACTTTCATTTGGTTTATCTGTTTTGCTTTTTCTATCTGGTTTTGCTTTTCTGTCATGCTTAGGATCATACACCCTGCACAGATTCAGCCGCAGGGCATTGGTAACAACGCAGAAGCTCGACAGGCTCATCGCCGCCGCTCCAAACATCGGATTGAGCTTCCATCCTAATAAAGGATACCACAAACCGGCCGCAAGTGGAATACCTATTACATTATAGAAAAATGCCCAGAACAGATTTTCGTGTATATTTGTCAATGTAGCACGGCTTAACCGCACTGCTGCCGGTACATCTATCAGGCGGCTCTTCATCAGGACAACATCCGCTGCATCTATTGCCACATCACTTCCCGCGCCGATTGCAATTCCCATATCCGCACGTGTGAGCGCCGGTGCATCATTGATCCCGTCACCAACCATGGCTACCCTGCCCTGTTTTTTTAGCTTCCTTATGACAGCCTCCTTACCATCCGGAAGCACACCTGCGATGACTTCGTCCACTCCCGCCTGCTTTCCAATGGCATTGGCAGTCTGCTCGTTGTCACCGGTGAGCATAACAACTCTGATGCCCATATTTTTAAGCTGTCTGACAGCTTCCGGACTGTCCTCCTTTATAGTATCCGCAACGGCTATGATACCGCAAAGCCTGTCATCTGCAGCAAAGAACAGAGGAGTTTTTCCTTCCTTTGAAAATTCGACAGCTTTCGCGCGCATATCATCTGACACTTTTACGAATTTGCTGACAAAAGCAAGATTTCCTGCTTTTATCATTTTGCCTGCAAGTGTTGCAGTCAGACCATTTCCTACAACAGCGCTAAAATCCGTCACCTCTGCGACAGCGATTTCATCCGTTTTAGCGCGCTCCATAATGGCCTTTGCAAGCGGATGCTCGCTCTTGGCCTCGACTGATGCGGCTATTGCAAGAAGCTTTCCGGCATTATTGCCGGTTCCCTCAAAAAATGTCTCATCCGGCACGATATCCGTCACCTTCGGCTCACCGCTTGTGATGGTGCCTGTCTTATCAAGCGCCACAATCTGTGTGCGGCCTGTCGCCTCAAGGCTTGCCGCTGTCTTGAAGAGTATACCGCTCTTTGCGCCCTTGCCGTTTCCTACCATTATCGCAACAGGAGTTGCCAGTCCAAGTGCACACGGACAGCTTATCACGAGCACCGAAATGCCTCTGGCAAGTGCAAAGCCCACGGTCTCACCGGCTATAAGCCATACTATTATTGTAATGATTGCAATTGTAATAACCGCCGGCACAAATACTCCCGATACCCTGTCAGCGATTTTTGCAATAGGTGCCTTTGTCGCTGCGGCATCAGAAACCATCTGTATAATCTGTGAGAGTGTGGTGTCTTCGCCCACTCTCGTTGCGCGGCATTTTATAAAGCCTGACTGGTTCACTGTGGCAGCGCTTACTGCATCTTTCGGCTGCTTATCCACAGGGATGCTCTCTCCTGTGAGTGCCGATTCGTTGACAGCGGTTGTTCCATCTATTATTTCACCGTCCACAGGGATATTTTCCCCCGGTCTGACCACGAAAATATCGCCCTTTTTCACTGCATCCACAGAAATTTCCTGCTCCACGCCATCCCTTACAACGGTTGCTGTCTTTGGGGCAAGCTGCATCAGGCTCTTTAAGGCGTCTGTTGTTTTGCCCTTTGAGTGCGCTTCAAGCATTTTTCCGACAGTAATCAGTGCCAAAATCATGGCTGCGGATTCAAAATAAAACTCATGCATATATGACATGACCGCATCCATATCGCCATTCACCTGCGCAGCTGTCATGGCAAAAAGTGCATACACGCTGTATCCAAACGATGCCGCAGAGCCAAGCGCAACAAGCGTATCCATGTTGGGAGCACCATGGATCAAGCCCTTAAAGCCACTGATAAAAAACTTCTGGTTTATGACCATTACCGCCACTGTAAGCAGAAGCTGCAAAAGCCCCATAGCCACATGGTTTCCATTGAAAAACTCAGGCAACGGCCAGCCCCACATCATATGTCCCATGGAAAAATACATGAGAACAACTAAGAATATGAGCGATGCAATAAGCCTGTTGCGCAGCTTCGGTGTCTCCCTGTCTACAAGCGCATCCTGCGCTGCCTTTAGCTGCTCTAAGCTGTTATTCGCTTTGTCATTTTCTGATTCTGTTGCTGTGACTTTTGGACTCGCTCCATAGCCCGCCTGCTCTACTGCCTCCACTATCTGCGCATCTGTCGCGCTTCCCTCGACTCCCATCGAGTTGGTCAAAAGGCTGACAGAGCAGCTCGTCACACCATCAACCTTAGAGACCGCCTTTTCCACTCTGGCAGAGCATGCCGCACAGCTCATTCCTGTAACTGTATATTGCTTCATACTGTCTGTATTTCCTTCTTTCTACTATTCGAATCTAACTATTCAGAAGCCTTTTCTAAAATCTCTCAATTCCTGTCACCTTGAAATCCAGTCTTTCGATGGCAAATGTGATTTCCTCATCGCTCAGCTCTCTGGCTGCCTCAACATGTGCCACGCCATGTTTTAAATCCACAGCCGCCGATACTCCGCTCATCTTCTGAAGTGAGCGTGTGACTGAGTTCTTGCAGTTCATGCAGTGCATTCCGTCTATGTGCACATCTGCTCTCGTGACTATCTCGCCTGTAAGCTGTACTGTGGCTTCCTCGTCCTCCTTCATGGCTCCACCGCCACAGCAGGCGCCCTCGCCCTTTGAATGCTTAATAGTCTCCTTTAAGCCCACAATTACCAGAGCGGCAATTATTGCTATTATTAATATTGTGATTAGTGTACTCATTTTTATACCTGCCTTCTTAATAATACTACTTCATAAGCTTCTGCAGTGTGTTCAAAAGCTCATCTATTGTCTCATCCTTGCCGGCTCTTATGTCATCTGCCACACACGTCTTTATATGATTGGCCAAAAGGACTTTATTGAAGCTGTTGAGCGCAGCATTTGCGGCCGCCACCTGTGTGATGATGTCAGGGCAGTAGCAATCCTCATCCAGCATACGCTTGATTCCACGGATCTGCCCCTCTATACGGCTAAGTCTGTTGATGAGATCCTTATATTCCTTCTCTGACCGCTCTTTTTTGCGGTTGCAGCAACAGCATTTGGTTTCTTTTTCTGCCATGGGTGCCTCCCTTCTTTCTTCATTCCACATTTGTTGCACGTGTCTAACTATACCCCTTATGGGTATCTGTCTTCAAGAGCATTATATACCCCGGTAGGGTATATTGCAAGGGCAGATTTCCTTATTGAGAAATTTTCAAATTATCTTCTGCTCCTCCCTCATGTTCTACAATAACCCGATCTGTGATATTCTCCTTATTTTCTCCATCAAGAATATAATACTCCCCACTATACGGCACTTTATAGCTCACCTTAACGTCTCTGCTTATAGCTCCCAGTTTTTCAGCTTCTTTTGCCTCCGCCGGCAAAATATATACATCCTCATAACCGGTATATGAGTATATGCTTACCGTTTCATCTTTTTCCAAATAAACAGTCGGACCGCTATATTTTCTATACACCAGATCACGTACCGAATCATTATTAACATCAATTAATGCCTGAATATGTTCAATCATATCGGCTGCAAATGACCTCACCGGCGTGATACACATACACAAGACAACCACAGTCACAACCGCTATCGCAGCAAAATATGCAGGATATCGTTTTGAGCTGTGAGTGGTATGTAATTCCTCGATACATTCTTTTCTTACCTGCTCAATATCAGGCATTTCATGCTGCGATGCCTGTCTAAAAATATCATTTTTTTTCATTCTGCATCAATCCTCCTTATCCAGATTTTGCCTAAGCTCCCTTAGGGTACGATATAATCTGTTTTTTATGGTTGATTCCTTTACAGAAAAAAGTAGCGCTATTTCTGAAATATTTTTATCCATATAATAATATAGATAAAATATTTTTTTAGTAAGTTCATCCTTCGCAGAAAGATATGTAAACACACTTTGTACTGTTTCTTTTGATATTGCTATATCATCAAACGAAGTCTGTTGTACAGCTATATCATTTTCATCTGCCGACAAAATATTATAATAGTTCATTTCCTCAATGCCACGCAGCTTTTCTTTTAATTTATAATGACGAAAAATTTTTCTCTTTGCTATTTGCATTACAAGTGCATCCGGCTGCTTAAAATATGATATTCCATGTTTTCGTATTATTTTAACAACCTCTGTATAGGTTTCCTGAAATATATCTGCTACATCTTCAGTTTTTCCACATTTTACAATGATGTACGCTAAAACCTTCTGATTGGTTGAGGCATATAGCTCATTAAAAAAGTCATCCTGTGCCTTATTAATCAATCTGCATCCCTCCCTTCACTATATATGTGTCCCACACCATAGAAAAAGTTTCATGTTATACCATACTTTTATAATAAAAGCATGCAAGCTGTGTCCTGTCCCTCAGCTGCAGCTTTTCAAGTATGACACTGATATAGTTTCGTACTGTTCCCTCACTCAGATACAGCTCATCCGCTATTTCCTTGTTGTTTAGTCCTTCTGCAACCAGCTCTATGATTGAAAGCTCCTTGCCGCTTATATCATAGCTCTTCATTGCGTCAATGAACCGGGCATGACCGGTGCCTGATGAAGCTTTACCATCAGCTTTGAACAGGTGTGGTATCCTGTCCATTATCTGTGTTCCAAACACTGTCTGTCCGTTGTTTACAGCTCTAAGTGCCGGGGCAATACTCTCAAATGCCTGTTTTAGTATATAGCCCTTCGCACCCAGCGAGATTGCTTTTACTATGTATTCATCATCCGAAAATGTAGTCAGAAGAAGTATTTTGGCATCCGGATATTTTGCGAGTATTTTTTCTGCTGCTTCAAGACCTGTCATGCCCTGCATCCTTATATCCATGAGCATCACATCGGGCATATGCTCCTCGTACAGCTTTACCGCCTGCTGCCCGCTGTCTCCAACCGCAGACACCTCTATGTCATCCTGTGCGCTCAGTATTGTATTCAGCGAAAGTGATACGAGATTATCATCATCTATTATTACTATTTTCATGTCCTGTTCCTTTCTTCTTCATGAGCGTCACAAATATCATGAAACCATCGTCTGCCTTTATCCGCATGGTTCCTCCTATCGCTGCAACACGCTCTTTTATATTTTTTATGCCTATTCCATCTCCTGTTTCTCCCGAAAGTCTTCTTTCGTCAGCCGATGTACCGTTGTCCATTATCTCAAGCTGGTAAAAGGCGGGATGCTCTCTGACTATTATCCTGATTTCATCGCCGTTACTGTGCTTAACTGCGTTGTTTACCGCTTCCTTTGCAATTGCAATAAAAGCATACTTGACATCTCTGGACACATCATCCTCACAGTCGTATTCGAGTGAAAATGCAAATGCACTGTCTGTAGGCTTAAGCTTCGCAAGCGCCTGACGCAAATCGACCGATTCATCGTACAAATCATGAACGCTTTTTCTCATGCTGTCCATTGCCGTATCGAGTGTACTCTTTAGGTCTGCGATAGGCGCTTTAAGCTTTTCATCGGTATTTATCACACCGATTGCTCCCACCTGCAAAATAGAGCGCGTAATCATGTGACCCACGTTGTCATGTATCTCTCTTGCGATACGGTTTCTCTCCTTTAGCGTGGCATTGTATATCTGCGCATTCTGCTTCTCGATAAGCTGGTGATTCATCTGCTCCATAAGCATATCGTGCTCCATGGACGCATCTCTCATGCTGTGCATCTTCATCTGATACCCCAAAAGCAGCTCTGTGAAATACGAAAGCATTACCGCAAAAGCCATGAGAAGTACAACCTCCAGGATATAAAAAATGCCGGGTGCTATATGTTTTATCTTTAAAATACAGTCCACCGATACAACTATCCCCACTAAGGCTGCAGCCATCCTCGACACCGTGTATTTTTTCTTCCTGAATACCATCGCTGCATACGGCAGCATAAAAAATGATGGTGCAAAAAATACTCCGGACAGAATATAAACCGCCAGAATCAAATCAAAAGCCCGGTCTGCCGTTTTGCTCTCGTTAGCAGGACTCATCTGTGGCACACCCTGCATGTCTATAAATGTGCACACGATTATTCCTGTAAGTATGCACGCTATCATGACGTAATCGACCTGAAGGGATACCACCATAAGCATCACGCATGACAGAACTATTAAAAACTGACTACATATCTTATACATCAAAAGCCTCCATTTCCGTAAAATAAGCTTACAACAAATTCCTTCAAACGTCACTATGACAAATGTCATTTTTTACACAACCATGCCTCATCCAAACATAAATACGAATGTGACATTTGACACTTACTTTCCGGCACGCCATATAGTAATCTGTTATTGAGCCGGATATCAGGCTTGCAACTGAAAATACAACATTATGGAGGCAATTCAATGGATACAACCAAAAATGCGATAGAAGTAACCAACCTTGTAAAACGCTACAAGGAGCTTGTGGCACTCGACCATTTCAATCTGACCGTTAAAACCGGTGAGATTTTCGGATTGCTCGGGCCAAACGGCTCCGGAAAAACCACCACTATAAACTGCATCCTCTCCCTGCTCACATATGACAAGGGAGATATAAAGGTTTTTGGGCAGGAAATGCGCTCAAACAGCTACGATATCAAACGCGAAATCGGCGTGGTCATGCAGAATGTGGCCGTGTACGACGAGCTGACTGTATATGAAAATATCGACTATTTCTGCGGTCTTTACGTGAGTGACAAAAAGCTCCGCGAAAAATATGTAAAGGAAGCAATGGATTTCGTGGACATAGCGGATTACAGCAAATTTCTGCCAAAGAAGCTCTCAGGTGGACTTTTGAGACGTCTCAACATCGCGTGTGGCATAGCACACAAGCCAAAGCTCATCTTCTTCGATGAACCGACCGTGGCTGTCGACCCTCAAAGCAGAAACAAGATTCTGGAGGGCATCAAAAAACTAAACCGTGATGGTGCGACAATCATCTACACCTCACACTACATGGAAGAGGTTGAGCAGCTCTGCGACCGCATACTCATCATGGACAAGGGCAAGGCTCTCGCGCTCGGCACAAAGGATGAGCTAAAGCGCATGATCAAAAATACAGAGACAATAAACGTAGAAATTGCAGACCTGTCAGAAGCACAGCTTGACTCATTAAAGCAGCTGCACAATGCATATCAGGTCAGCTTTGAAAACGGACAGCTTCGGATTTATTTCAGTGGTGGACGCCACAATATAATCCATGTGCTTGATTATTTAGAGCAGAACAATCTGTCCTTCGGTCAGGTGTACACACAGCTTCCGACTCTTAACGACGTATTCTTAGAGATTACAGGAAAGGAGCTTAGGGATTGATGAATGGATTAAAGACATTTTTTCACAACATGAAATATACCATGCTAAGCACGTTTCGTCTGAAAAAAACCCTTTTCTGGACACTTGCATTTCCACTGCTGCTCGCCACCTTTATGTATATGGCATTCGGAAATCTGTTTGAAAAGGATGAAATGTTTAAGACAATAAATGTAGCAGTGGTTGAATCTGAAAATGATGACACTCTGATGAGCGTGCTTGAGTCTCTCGATGTAAACCATACTGATCCAGCCAGTAAATCCGACGACAAGGACGACAGTTCAAATTCATTTTCAGACCTCATAAACATGAAGCTAATGGATAGCTCAGCAGCCAAAAAAGCTCTAAATGACAAAAAAGTGACCGGCATTATTTACACAGAGGATGCCTCACTTGTAGTGGATGAAAACTCATACAATGCCACAATACTTGAATGCATCCTGACACAGTACAAACAGCAAAAGGATGTATTTACAAACATAGCAAAGACAAATCCGGCTGCACTTGAGACTGCAATTGCCGGACTATCTGACACCACATCAGAGTATAAAGAGATTTCTCTTTCATCGGGAAATCAGGATGAATACACCAATTACTTTTACGCTGTATTTGCGATGAGCTGCCTGTTCGCCTCATTTTCAGCTGTGACAGCCACAAACCGTCTGCTTGCAAACACAAGTCCTCTCGGCATGCGAAAAAGCCTTGCAGCTCTAAGCAAAAACATACTGATTTTTTCAGAGTATATCTCACTCTTAATCATCCATTTTGTTGTCGAGCTAATTGCATTAGTCTACCTGACACTACTCGGTGTGGACTTCGGAAACAAATATCCGGCAATCATCCTGACACTGTTTTTCGGCTGCATGATAGGTCTTTCAATCGGAGTGATAATAGGTGCCATTCCTAAGCTTACAGAGGGCAGCAAAATCAGTATCTCTGTCGGAATCGGCATGGTACTTTCCGTTCTTGCGGATCTATGCGCCAACGGGATAAAAGATATGATTGAGCACAAGCTTCCGATTGCTAACCGCATCAACCCTGCCTGTCTCATATCCGACTGCTTTTACTCGCTCAATGTATATGACAGCTACGACAGATTTTTCAGAAATATTTCAATAATGGCAGTTGAATCAGTGATTCTTTTAATCATTGCCTTTGCACTGCTTCGGAGGAAAAAATATGCAAGTATTTAAATCATATTTCAAAATACTCAACAGACATATGGGCCAGATGATTATGTACCTGTCCATATTCATAGGTATCATGGTCGTTCTCACTGCGACACGCACAAACAAAGCTGAAGGTGATTATGAGGCCATCAAGCCCAAATTTGCGGTATTTGACTACGACAAATCATCAGAAAGCAAAGCTCTGACAGAGTATCTTAAAAAGACATGCATCAAAAAAAATATCAAAAATGACAAAAAAGAAACTATGCAGGATGAGCTTTTTGCCAGAAATGTAAACTGTATTCTCATCATAAAAGAAGGTTTTATTCTCGATGTCGTGACCATACCCGGTACACAGGCAGCTACCACCTTTGAGTCTGCCATAAACAGCTTTACGAAAACGTACAATACCTACATCGCTTCCGGCTATTCTGAAGCTGATGCTCTAGCCGCAGTAAACACCTCGCTAAGTCAAAAGGCTTCTGTCTCGCTGCTAAGCGGCAAAAGTGTCACCACGCACTCCGGGATATACTACTGCTTCAGTTATCTGGGATGGGTACTCCTTGTCATGATGATTTCAGGTATAGCTCCTGTCCTTCAGGTTTTCTCCCAAAAAGAAATCAAGGAGAGAACATCCTGCTCATCCTATAAATTTGCAAACTACAACCGCGAGCTGCTTTTGGGTGTGATTTTAACCGGACTTGTGATATGCGCTGTAATTTTTGTCTCAGCTACAGTCATGTTTAAAGGCAGCACATTCTCGTTTCCAGGTTTCCTGTTCACACTCAACATGCTCTGCTACATGCTCGTTTCACTGGCATTTGCCTTTTTCATCAGTAAAATCACCTCAAACAGTGAGATACTGAGCATGTTTGCGAACACAGTGTCACTCGGCATGGCATTCCTGTGCGGTATATTTGTGCCGGAGGAATTTCTAAGTGATGGCATCATAAAAGCCGCCCACTTCCTGCCTGCCTACTGGTACAACCAGGCTGTAAAAAATATTGACTTTCATCCAGTCAAGGAGCTTGGCTTCATTTTCATGTGCATGGGAATACAGCTGCTGTTTGCCGCCGCAATAATTGTCGTTGCCCTTCGCATCACAAAAGCACCTGACGGCATCAAAAAGCATGCAGTAGCTGCAGCTGCTCATAAATAGCTCTGCCTCATATGAATATATACAACGAAAAAGCCGGTACATCATGCTTCCATGAATGTACCGGCTTTAAATACTTAGCAGTCCGTACGGGAATCGAACCCGTGTTTCCGCCGTGAGAGGGCGGCGTCTTAACCGCTTGACCAACGAACCGTGTATTATAATATCATGGTCAAACGAATAATGCAAGTACTTTTTTAAATTTTTTTAAAAATTTTTTTATTTAATATATTCCAAAATAAACCTCTGAAAGACTACCGTCTCCATTAAATTGAAAACTAGCTCTATATAGTTTACAATCACTCAGCTTTATTGCCTCTTGCCCATTATTGTAAAAATAAAAATAAAAATATACAACGTGATTGATATTATCATCTGGATGATATGTAATCCAATCATAATACTGTGGGTTGATTACCAGATCCATTTTCTTATTTTCAAACTGTACACCAAGTAAGTTCTGAACATCTGTAGCTGTAAGCACATCAATCTGTAATGTATTTCCATTATAAACAACATTTGTAGGATCAAAATCACCTGCTACGTCAGTTCCTGCCTTTATATTAGATGCCTGTTCATCCGATTTTTCAGTATTTTGTTTTTTGCTATCCTCTTTCTTTAAAAAGGATTCTGTATCTTTATCATTATTTTTCTCTATATTTTATTCAGCTTCTTTCTTATCTATTTGATTTTCATAGTATGTCCGGCTATCCTCTAAGACATGATCTTTAACTACCATGTTAAAAACCATCCCCCAGATTACCAGCCATACTATCATAGACACTGCACCAATTACAACTCCTACAATAGACTTTACGTCTTTTTTATTTTTTACCAAACAAACAATACAACAAATCACTCCCGGAATAGCAAGCAGCGCGCCACAACCAAATACCGATACTATAGATAAAATTAATCCTACAAGCCCCAGAGTTGATTTGTTCTGCTGATGCTGACCATATGGTTGCTGTGGTGATTTTTGCAATGGTGTGCCTTGAAATTCATTACCCTGTTGCTGCTGCCTTTCGAACTCATGACCAAAATCTTCATTCTCTGAATTCATAATTTCTCCTTTTCATTTTATTTTCCGTTCTATCAACCTTGAACATCATCCCTTTAATGTTCTTTGTTTATTAATTCATTTTCATTATTTTAAAATTTATAGCAAATACAATTTCCGTTCCATAGCTATTAAACTTTATTATGCTATTCCATCTTACTAAAGTTAATTTCCACTCCTTTCCCAATATTTTAATTATTCATACTTAACCTCTTTATGCCATTATACAAAACAATGGTCACACAACGGTCACACGGAGACAACTTTGTGAAAACTGCATATTGAAAGCGCTGAAAATCGCATATTTTTCAGACAATTTTCAGCGCTTTTTTTGTTATTCTTTGTAAAAACTACCTATTATTTATTATATTTCTTGTATATCTTTTCAAACGCAGGCATAGAGCGCTTTATCATTTCCCTATCCACACAGTATGATATTCTTACCCAGCCAGGACAGCCGAAGCCGTCTGCTGCTACTATGAGCACATCCTCCTCCTTTGCCTTCT
>OGJK01002189.1_pt1 | contig 15723 bp, 9 predicted proteins | sample 1571961 | NCBI WGS metagenome assembly OGJK01 (sample SAMEA2582120, study PRJEB24529) | metagenome | biome: Human gut stool | place: China | collected 2011 | reverse complement strand
ATAGCTTATATGCCTACTGAAAGTTATTTTTATAACTATATGAGCTGTGCTGATATTGGAAAGTATTATGCTGATTTCTTTGAGGATTTCTCACTTGACCAGTACTACAACTATCTTAATGAGATGAAGCTTACGCCTGACATGAAAGCCAGCAAGATGTCATCAGGAATGATGGCTAAGCTTAAGCTTGCTGTTAATCTTTCAAGAAATGCATCTGTTATTATGCTTGATGAACCACTTAACGGTGTTGATATTGTTGCAAGAGAGCAGGTTATCAATGCGGTAATCAGCAAGGCTTCACCTGATAAGATTATCATCATGTCGAGCCACCTTGTTGATGAGCTTGAAGCTGTTATTGACTACGCAGTATTTATCAAAGACGGTGTGATTGTTTCACAGGGAGATGCTGAAAATTTACGAACAGCTTCGGGCATGTCAATCGTTGACCAGTACAAACGCATTTATGCATATTAAAAGGGGGAATCTTCAATGTTAAAATTAACAAAATACGAATTGAGAAAGAATCTTCTCGGTATAGGAATCGTAGCAGGTATTATCTGTGTACTTCAGGCTCTGTTTATGTTTTTCTGCCTGACTGAAAATCTTAACTATACAAGCCTTTTCGGAGGACTTTTAATAATAGCTGCCTCTGTAAGTTATTTTATTGTATTTATATTTGGAGTTGTAACATATTATAGAGAACTTTCAAGCAAAAGCAGTTACCTGATATTTATGACACCTAATTCATCTCTTAGCATAATTACATCAAAACTGCTCTATACACTGATTATTGGAATAGGAATTTCAGCAATATTCATCGGCTTCGGAGTTCTTGATATATTCATGATGGCTGGTGTCTTTGGTGACCTGGCTGACGCACTCAAGAATTTCTCAGAAATGTTAAAGATTATGGGTATTGATGTTGTCAATATAATTATTAATATTGTAGCTGGAATAATATCATTCCTTATAGCTTTCTTCTTCCTTATATCACTTGCATACTTTGCCATAACACTATCTTCAACTGCCTTGCAGAACAAGAAGATTAAAGGATTTATCTCAGTTGTATTATTCTGTGTCCTTGCATATGCAACAATTAAGATTTCTTCTTTGTTGCCTGAACTTTATAAGAATCCAGACAGCTTATCCCAGGCATTAATGTCAAGCCTTCCAGCTACCATATTCCAGTTATTAATGGTGGTTGCATGCACATTCGGAAGTGCTGTGCTTCTTGATAAGAAGGTAAGTCTGTAATTCGTATTCTTGTGGACGGGGATGTTGGCAAAACCTACTAAAAGCTTCATAGGATTTAATCTAGTAGGTTTAATTCTTACAATTACATATGAATTTTGTTTAAAAGACCTACTATCTTGATGTTCTCATCGAATATAGTAGGTCTTTTTATAGTTATTCTGTTGTTCAAAGACAGATTTCATATCCAAAACACCTACTAAATTTCATATATCATTCTATTTAGTAGGTTTCCAGACCTTACATGCCATACATCTCACATCCAATGGACCTACTAATATCCTAATATCTCTCTATCTAGTAGGTTTCCGGCTCTTACCAACAAGATATATCCTTAATTTTATCTATGCTCTTCATTCTTAATTGCCTCCCAGAGGTTTTTCTCAACTTTGCCTGCCATAACAGATAGTGTCTGCACCTCTTCTTCACTGAATCCATTATATATAACATTATCAATTCTGTTAAATATCCTGATAACCTCATCAGCCTTCTGGCTGCCATAATCAGTAAGTAACACATTCCACGACCTTCTGCTTACCGGATTATTTTCTCTCTTTAACAGACCATCCTTTTCCATTCTGTCTAATGTTCTTGACATTGTAGTTACATCCATAAAACACAGCTTTGCAAGCTCCTTCTGATTCATAGTGCCATGTTTCCTTAATTCCCTGAGAATCCTCGGCTGCCCCTGTCCGACTGTAAGCCCCAGATCTATAAGAAATGGTCTTACAAGTCTTCTCCTTAACATTTCTATATCAAAAAATGCATTTTCTCTGCTGTTATCCATATTTTTCCCCCTTAATCAAGCTCAAACTGTCCTGTATACAATTGATAATATCTGCCCTTCTGTTCAAGCAGTTCGTCGTGGCTGCCACGCTCAATCACCTCGCCCTTTTCAAGCACCATTATGGCATTGGAATTTCTTACTGTCGAAAGTCTGTGTGCAATAACAAATACGGTTCTTCCCTCCATTATCGCATCCATTCCCTTCTCTATCAGCCGTTCAGTTCTTGTATCAATCGAGCTTGTCGCCTCATCTAGAATAAGCACCGGCGGCTTGGCAATCGCTGCTCTCGCAATAGCAAGAAGCTGTCTCTGTCCCTGCGAAAGATTGCTGCCATCAGCAGTAAGCATCGTGTCATACCCTTGGGGAAGTCTTGTTATAAATGAATCAGCATTGGCAATCTTAGCTGCTTCCCTGATTTCCTCGTCAGTTGCATCAAGCTTTCCATATCTTATATTATCCGCAATAGTTCCTGTGAACAAATGTGTATCCTGAATTACCATTGCAAGAGAACGCCTTAAATCATCTTTCTTAATATCCTTTACATCAATTCCATCATATGTAATCGTACCTGACTGAATATCATAGAATCTGTTTATAAGATTAACAATAGTAGTCTTTCCTGCTCCTGTTGAACCAACAAATGCTATCTTCTGCCCCGGCTTTGCAAACAGCGAAATCTTGTTAAGTACCCTCTTTTCAGGCACATATCCGAACACAACATCATTAAATCTTACATCGCCCTTAAGCTCAATAAGCTCCCCTGTCGGCAGCTTCCATGCAAAAAATCCTGTCTTATCAGAAGTTTCTGTAAGGGTATTATCCGCATTTTTAATGACATTGCACAAAGTTACTTTCCCTTCGTCAGGCTCCTCTGCCTCATCCATCATGTCAAATATTCTCTCAGCTCCCGAAAGCGCTGAAAGTATGAAATTAACCTGCTGTGTGAACTGGTTTAATGGCATGGCACTCTGTCTTACATACACAAGATATGCAGATATGCTGCCAAGATCCATGATTCCTTTTATTACAAATATGCCTCCAACGCAGGCAGAAAGCGCATAATTGAAATATGACAGACTTACAATTACCGGGATAAGCATGCCCGAATATGCAAGTGCATTAGTCGATTCCTTTCTAAAGCTCTCATTCATCTCACAGAATTTTTCAAAATTCTTCTGCTCATGGTTAAATACCTTTTCAACCTTCTGACCTGCCATCATTTCTTGAACAAAACTGTTGATATTGCCAAGCTCCTTCTGCTGTCTGTGATAATATTTCTTGCTGCGTTTACCATTGTATTTGATAAAAATGAACATAAGAATAAGAAAAACAACAACAATAATAGTCAGCCTTACACTTAATACCAGCATCATTGTTATAGTTCCAAAAAGTGTAAGAAAGCTCTGGATTACCATCGCAAAGCTGTTGTTCATTGCTTCCTGCACAGTGTCCACATCATTGGTGAAATGACTCATAATCTCACCATGTGTATTATTATCAAAATATTTTAACGGAAGCTTCTGTGTGTGCTTAAAAAGGTCCATTCGAATCTCGCTTACTACCTTCTGTGAAGTATGCACCATAAGCCTGTTGTAGCCAAGTGTTGACAACGCGCCACACGCATACATTACACCCATCCCGCACACAGCCATGATAAGGCCTTTCATATTGCCCGGAACAATGAAATTATTAACTACAGGTTTTATTAAAAATGTTCCCATAATTCCTGCACCTGCACTTATAAATACAAGAATTGCTATAAGCAGGAATGCCCATTTGTAATGACCCAGATATGTAAGGAGATGCTTAACAGTCTTTTTCGTATCTTTAGGTCTTTTATATCCAACATACTTAGCCATTAAAGATCAGCTCCTTCCTTCTGTGATTCATATATTTCCTGATATATCTTATTAGTCCTTAACAGACTTTCGTGTGTTCCAATCGCATTCACACATCCACCGTCCATAATAATTATCTGGTCCGCATGACACACTGACGATATTCTCTGTGCAATTATAATCTTAGTCATATCAGGCAGCTTCTTTGCAAGTGCATTTCTTATCTTTCCTTCAGTTGCAGTATCAACCGCACTCGTTGAATCATCAAGAATAAGCACTTTAGGCTTCTTTAATATTGCTCTTGCAATACATATTCTCTGCTTCTGTCCGCCTGATACATTAACACCTTCCTGTCCCATCTCTGCATCAAATCCTCCAGGAAGCCTGTCTATGAATTCATCAACACACGCTATGCTGCATGCCTCTTTAATCTCATCCAGAGTCGCATTTTCATTTCCCCATCTTAAGTTATCAATTAGTGAGCCTGAAAACAACGTATTCTTCTGCAATACAACTGAGATTGCATCTCTTAAATGTCTTACCGGGTATTCCTTAACGTTTATTCCGTCTATCTTAATCTCACCCTTACTTGCATCATAGAGTCTTGGAATAAGCTGGATAAGCGTCGTCTTTGATGAACCTGTCTGACCTATTATTCCGACTGTCTGACCTGCATTAATGTGAAATGAAACATCTGACAGCACGTATTCTTTAGCGGTTTCATTATATTTAAACCACACATGGTTAAATTCTATCTCACCCTTCTTAACTTCAATGTTCCTCGCATTCTCGTCAGTTATATCAATCGGCTCATCAATTACCTTCATGATTCTTTCTGCAGAAGCAAGTGACCTCGTCATAAGAAGGAACACATTTGACATCATCATAAGTGAATTAAGTATCAGAAGAACATAGCTTAAGAAAGAAGTAAGCTGTCCTATCATCATCTGTCCTGAATTAATCAGTCTTCCGCCAATAAGTAGAATACCAAGAATTGTAGAATACATAACGAACTGCATAGCAGGCATGTTAAGTACAGCTATTCCAAATGCTTTCTCTGATTCGTTTTTCAGATTATCATTAACATTCCTAAACTTTTCAATCTCATAGTCACCACGCACATATGATTTAACAACTCTTACTGCTGTAAGATTCTCCTCTATACACCTGTTTACAAGGTCGACTGCTCCCTGCATTCTTCCATATCGTGGACCAACATTAATGATTATTATGATGAGCAGGACTGCCAGAACTGGCAGTGCTACAAGAAAGACCAGCGCCAGTGTTGAATTAATCTTGAATGCCAGAGTCGTTGCAAATATCAGCATTACCGGACTTCGTCCAAATGGACGCATTCCTGTTGATACAGCATTCTGGATATTAGTCACATCACTTGTGAGTCGTGTAACCAATGACGAAACACTGAAATGGTCTATATTAGAAAATGAATAAGACTGAAGTTTCTCATACTCAGCCTTTCTTATATTAGCACCCAGTCCCTGACCTGCAAGCGCAGAAAATCTTGCACTTCCCACACCTAATATAAGCGCTGCAACTGCACATACAGCCATCTGGATACCTTTGTTTATTATATATGGAACATCTGAATTGGTCACACCTATATCAATCAGGTCAGCCATCAGCTTAGGTACCATAATCTCAAGCACAACTTCAACACCTATACATATAAGCGCCAGCCATGCGTATTTCTTATATTCTTTCATATAAGAAAAAATTCTTCTCAACATTACTTGCACCTCCAATTGTTGCATATACAACTATTGTATTTTCAAGTTCAAGCAATGTCAAGAAGACATTTTTATAATTATTTTACATTTTTCTTATAAACCATATAAGAAATTACTGATGTAATCACCTCTGTAATCCAGAAAGCATGCCATACGCCAACAGCTCCGGCTATCCTTGACATTATGAATGCAACCGGAATTATTACAGCAACATATCTGCATACAGATATAATAAGTGACGGAAATCCTTTCCCAAGTCCTTCAAGTGCACCCGCCGAAGTAACTGATACCGTTGATACAATAAATCCGACACTTATTATTCTTAACGCTGTCTCACCGGCACTTATTGTGTCCGGATTATTTGTAAACAGACCTATAAGTGACCCCGGTATTGCAAGACAGAGAATTGTACCTGCTGCCATAATAGCAAATATAAGTACCATTGATGTCTTATATATCTTTCTTACTCTCTCATGCTCTCCTGCTCCATAGTTATAGCCCATAAGCGGTCTCATTCCCTGTACAACTCCGTTGGCCGGCAGATACAGGAATGTCTGCAGCTTGTAATATACTCCAAGCACGAACACATACACAGCCGAGTACGCAGCAAGTATTACATTAAGCACTGATATAAGAATAGATGGAAGTGCAAGGCTTAAGCTTGCCGGCATACCAATAGAATAAAGTCTCTTTGCCATTGAACCTTCTATTCTCATCTCCGATTTTCTGAATTTAACCGGAATAGGCTTAACAATATATATTATGATATATAGCACTGCTGCCGAAGTCTGACCTATTCCTGTCGCAAGTGCAGCGCCCTCAATTCCCATTGCAGGAAATGGGCCTATTCCGAATATCATCATCGGGTCAAGCACAATATTAACTATACAGCCTGTCATAAGACATACCATAGAAGCATTCATTCTTCCAACTGCCTGAAACACCTTCTCAAACATAAGCTCAATTCCAAGCATTATTGAAAATGCAAATGCAATATTGGAATATTTAAGTCCTAGTGAAACTATCTCTGCGTCCTTTGTAAACATTTTTAAAAATACCGGCATGCCCGCAATACATATAACGGTAAGCACAACAGCGTGTATACAACTTAAGAGCATGCCCTGACTGGCTGCTTTATCTGCCTGCTTCTGGTTCTGTGCGCCCATAAAAAATGATATGACCGCATTAATTCCTATTGCAAATCCTATCATAACCGAGCTTATAAGATTCTGTACCGGAAATACCAGTGACAGAGCTGTCATCGCATTTTCACTTATCTTAGCAACAAAGAAGCTGTCAACAATATTGTACAATGAATTAACCATCATAGATATTACCATTGGAAGTGACATTTTTAATAACAATGGGAGTATCTTCTGCTCCTTCATATATGTCTGATTCATATTAACTACCCGTCCTTTTCGTAAAAAAAGAGCCAACAAGTGGCTCTTTTTTTAATGATACACGATAATATTTAATTATTCAACCAGATTCTTTCTCGTATACATAAGCAGTTCCATTATAAGTATCAGTGGCATTGTAAATATGCACCATACTGATTCTCTTAATGCTTCAAGCATACAGATTCTTACTATCGTTCCCCTTCTCATCCCCAGACCATGAAGCAGCTTATATCTTTCTTTTCTGCGTTCAATCCTGTTTCTTACAATGATTGCCATTATAAGAAGCTGGATTACAACTGCCGCTGCTATTGTTATTCCATATTGAAGAATATTGTTGATAAGCTGTGTTCTGTATATATTCTTTGCGTCAACATTAGAACCATATGCAAGGTCATTATTCTCGAAGTACACTGACAGCTTGTTATTAGTTGCTGAAAATGCTGATGATAAATCATACTGTACACTCAACTGGTTATAATGCAGGCTGAAATCAAGGTCACCCGTCATCTCATCACCTGTCATTCTCTCCATAAGGTTTCGCTGGTTATCAACTGCCTGCTCTGCCAGTGACATTCCGGCAAGTGCTGTGTAATAACCATAATCGACCATTATTCCGTTGAAATCCTCTCTTACATCATCGGTTACTTTTATAACTGCTGCAACAGTTGGTGATACACATGCGTCAAATAATACTTCGTATCCATCAATAACCTGCTCCCTTACAGGATTTTCTGTACCTGTGCCTCCTATCATATTTCCTCCTGAGCCATAATAGTGGGCATGCAGATCAATTTTACCTGAATTATTGTATTTATCGAAAAATGCTTTATCATATGGATATACATATCTTCCATCTGCAATGCTCATTGGAACATGGAAACTGGCATCTACCGGCAGTTCATAATAATTGTAATTAAGAGTATCTCCTGCTTTAAGCGTATCATCATAGCTTCCATCAGGTGCATCCTGTAAGAATACCACAACCTGTCTGCCATTGACGAAATCATCATAGTTTCTGTACTCTTTATCAATATATTTTTCAAGTTTCTTATAAAGTTCTTTGGTCGGATTAACATATTCCGTAGAAAATATATAACGATAACCATAATCTGTAATCGGTGTATCTCTTGAATTAGACGTGTCTGGTGATATCATATCCAGCCCCATCTTATGATAATCCTGATTATCCCAGAACCATTTTCTTTCTGATTCATAAGCAGAATACGATATTGATTCTATTCCGCTTATATTGTCAATTTCTTCAAGGAATTCACTAGTAAAACCGCTGAGCAGATTAGTGTTACCTCTTTTACAGTACCTACGTCCATAGTGAATATTTATCCTATCTAATTCCAGTAAATCTTCATCATTATATTTAATTCTCATGAAGGAATTATTCATTTTGCTTTTTAATTCATCAAAGCTTATATTAAACCTGTTTCGTTCTTTCCATGCTTTATTAAGAAGCTGGCTTCTTTCGCTGACGCCATATATATCATCCTGTTCCGGTATATTATAATATCCTTTTATATATGAATAATAGTACAGAGTCATTTCATACTCAGAATCTGACGGATCAAGGTATCCATATATATCAGGAAGTTCATTATTCTTCTTATAGTCAGCATATGATTTTCTTATCATTACAGCTGAGAACACAAGTATTCCGCATATACATAATGCAAATGCCCTGAGTCCCACAGCCATGAACATTCCATCTTTTCTCATTAATCTTGAGCTTATTATCCTGACAAGATTAGATGGCTTCATACGCGACTGCTTTCCTGCTGCACTGACAGATTCGTGTGTTCTGCTCTTAATACTGCCTTTATGCTTTCTTAACCTGTTAGCGATAAGTCCTGCAAGTTCTTCTAACACAATTGCAGCAATTACTGAACACACACTCTTTATTATTATACCTGCAGTGATTTTATAGAAATGAAAGCCATTATGAATCTCTAATCCCTTTCCTATTGCCAGACCTGTGAGCAGTGCCAGAAGAAGCCCCACAATACCTGCTGGAATAATTATAAGTGCATTCTCAGTGATATACATTTTACGCATCATGGACTTGTCCATGCCAAGTCTTCTGAATCTCTGGTATGCTGTCTGTCTCCTGCCACGGTACTCTATTAACTGGTATGAAAGTGCAAGAATTCCAATTACCATAACAACTATGTACATATAAGCATATACAAGTGCTGAACTCCAGGGCTGGTAATCATATACTGCGGAATTATATTCTGTCTCTGTCTTTGCGTCTTCTTTAATCTTCTTATACACAGTATTGTAATCTGATGTTCTGACCGATTCTTTCAATGAATACAAATATGAATTCCTACTCTTTGTGTTAAATACTGAAAGTGCATTTTCAGTTACGACAGCACCTGGCATCTTCCTGCCATATTTCCATATGCTTGTGTAATTGGCAAATATGCCACACAGACGGAACTGTCTTTCCTGTCTTGCTGACGCATTATACACACTGTTTTCTTCACAATATCTGATTGTGATTGTCTCCCCTATCTCACCCACATAGCCAAGCGACAATAGTGTGTTCCAATCCATTGCTATCTCGTCATCATTCTCCGGAAGCTGTCCCTCATCAAGCTTAAGTCTTCCCTGTTTTACAAATGCTTCATCAAAGCTTCCTAGTATGTACCCTGTCATCTTCCAGTCCTGATTGAACATATCAACACATGTAACTGCCTTAACAGGCGGATTAAGATATGCATGTTCACTTAAAGACTTATTAGGTTCTTTAGATGTAACTTCACATAAAAACCAGTCCCCAAATCTTGATTTATTAGACGACATCTGCCACTGGTACATATTCTCCTGAAATATAAGAACCGCTGTTACAAAAAACACGGCTGCAAGCGTGGTACACGCTGCTTTGATAATCTGCGGCATACGTCTTTTAATGCTCAACAGAGTAATCCCAAATACCGACATACGCAATCCCCCTTTCGTATGTACTTCTATGTTACTGACACACACCATCTACTATAGTAATTATCTTATCCGCATAATCTGCCATCTGTCTGTCATGCGTAACCATAATTATTGTCTGATTGTGCTTCTGGCTTGCCTTGGATAACATCTGTGCAACTGTTCCCGCACTTCCTGCGTCAAGATTACCAGTCGGCTCATCAGCAAGGATTACAGCCGGATGAGTAATCAGCGCTCTTGCTATCGCAACTCTCTGCTGTTCACCACCTGACATCTGCGATGGAAACTTATTCTTACAATGCGATATTCCCAATTCCTCTAACAAATCATCAACTTCATTCTCATCAGGCTTCTTGCCATCTATAAGAATCGGCATAACAACATTTTCATATGCTGTGAATTCTGGAAAAAGGCTGTAATCCTGATATATATATCCTATATTTCTTCTTCTGAACTCTGACAATTCCTTGTCCTTCATTCCTGTTATCTTCTTTCCGGCAATAATAACACTTCCGGTATCCGGCTCGTCAACACTTCCAAGAATCCTCAAAAGTGTTGATTTACCTGAACCACTCTTTCCTATTATTGCTGTAAATTCCCCCTGTCCAAACTCAAGTGTGCAGTTCTTGAGTGCCGGAACATCAACGCTTCCGGCATGATAAGTTCTTTCAATGTTCTCCGCTCTTAACATAATCTCGTTCATAATATACCCATCCCTTCTATCCATATTTTTATAGTTTCCTCACAAATCCAGTAAACATCAGCAGTTCCATTAACAATAACAATGGCATTGTAATCACGCACCATACCGATTCCCGAAGTGCCTCAAGCATACATACTGAAACAATCTTTCCACGCCTCATTCCCAGACTGTGCAAAAGCATCATTTTTTCTTTTCTTCTGTTAATACGGTTTCTTATAACAATTGCCATAATTAACAGCTGCATAACTATCATTGCAATAATAGTGATTCCATACTGCAGTATACTGTTGATAAGCTGTGTTCTGTATGTATTCTTGATATCAACATTACTGCTATAAGAGATATCGTTATTGTTGAAATACACACCTATCTTATTATTGGTTGCTGAAAATGTTGATGTCAGGTCATACTTTATGCTTATCTGGTTGTAACACAGTTCAAAATCCATATCACCGCTTAACTCTTCTCCAATAAGTCTCTCCATAATATCTTTCTGTCTGTCAACCGCCTGCTGTGCCATGTTAATACTTGCAATTGCGGTATAATAACCAAATGTCGGAATTATTCCATTGAAATCCTCCATAACCTCGTCAGTAACTTTGACAACAGCAGCAACCTGTGGAGCAACGCATGCATCATAAGCTGCTTCGAGCTTTTCCATAAGCTTATAATCAGGATTAAAATCATGTGTATTGTTGTAATCTAATAAATACCTGTTATATGCTTTATCATAAGGAAATATTGAAAAATATGAAGAATCAATTATATTACTCTCATCACCATACGTATTCTCATCTACTCTGTAATAATTATAATAAAGTGTATCTCCGGCATTAATAGTGTCATCATATCCACCCTCTGGCAGATCTCTTAAGAATAAAACCACCTGTTTTCCTTCCTTAAATGCTTCATAATCAACATACTCTTTATCTATATATTTCTCCAGTTTGCTGTATAGTTCTTTGGTTGGCTGTACATATTCTGTAGAAAACAAATACCTGTCTCCATAATCAGGAAGATGCTCTTTATGATATGAACTTTTTTCAGGATGAAATGTAAATGTCTGCATCTTTTCATAATCCTGTGAATCCCAGAACCAGCTTCTTTCTGATTCAAATACAGAATATGACACGGAATTTATTCCATTAATCTCCATCAGCTCGTCAATAAATTCCTTAGAAAATCCTTCCAGAATATTATTATTAGGATCTTTTAAATATTTACTCTGCCCCATATTAATAAAGCCAAGTGACCTTCCTATGCTGTCACTGTCATTAACCTTGATTGCATCATTCCAGTCCCACATATTTCCGGCTTCAACTAATTCCTTTATCTTATCAAAATGTATGTTATATCGTATTCTCTGCTTACTGACATACTCACTCATGTCATTCCTGCTTGTGATTTCACCAGTATAATTCATTGACTTCAGCGGCAGATTATTATAGTCCTTAAGATAATACCAGTAGTTCATAAATAATGCCGTTTTATCCTGATTAACATCAATATATCCATATATATCCGGCACACTGTCATTGCTCTTATATTCTTTAAAAGCATTTTGAATCTTCAAAGCAGAAAATATAATAACTCCACATATACATAATGCAAAAAGCCTTATTCCGACAGCCATCAAAGCCCCATCTTTTCTTATAAATCTTGAACTTACAGACCTTACAAGATTATGCCTGTTCATACGGCTTTTCTTATAACGCATATGTACCTGTCTGCTTACCCATTTCTTGGACACTGCTTTCTTTCTATAGAAATGTATGTTGGATATTATTCCGCTAAGTTCCTCAACTATAACTGCAATCACCACCGAACTGGCACTTTTAATAATAACCTCCATATTCACCCTGTAGAATTCATAACCAGACTTGGCTTCAAGTGCCTGTCCTGTAAAGTGTCCTACTGCCAGTGCAAGCAGAATGCCAATAATTCCTGCCGGAATCAGTATAAATGCGTTCTCTGTTATATACATTTTACGGATGCCTGCTTTAGTCATTCCCATCTGGCTGAACATATTATACGACTTGCGTCTTGTATTCCTGTATTCAATAAGCTGGTATGACAATGCAAGAATTCCAATAACCATGACTACAACATACATATACATGTAAACTGTTGCTGACTTCCATGGTGAATAATCATATACTGCCGCATTATATACTGTCTCGCACCTTATGTCTTCCTTTATCTTCTTATAAACATTTGCATATTCACTTGTTCTTATCGAATCCTTGAATCCATACAGATACAGATTATCAATTTTATAATCAAAATCGTTTAACTTCTCATCTGTAACTAATGCTCCTGGAATCATTTTCCCGTTCTGCCATATATTGGTATAATTCTGGAATATTCCTACTAATGTATATGTTTCGATTCTTTGATCTGACTCATAATTAATATTATCTGCACGATAATAATATATTGTTATCTTCTGTCCTAACTCCCCTGCATATCCAAGCTTTAACAATGTATTCCAATCCATTGCAATCTCATCATTATTCTGTGGCATACGGCCTTCGTCAAGTTTTAATCTGCCCTGCTTAATGAAATCGTCTGTCATGCTTCCTATATGCAACTTCGTCTCATTCCATTCACTGTCATATAACTCCACACTGCTTTTCGCGCTGACCGGCTCACACAGATAATTATGTGTGCTTAATATTTCGTTAGCTTCTTTCTTACTTCTCTCACATATGAACCAGTCTCCGAATCTTGACTTATTGGATGACATCTGCCACTGGTACATATTCTCCTGAAATATAAGAACCGCTGTCACAAAAAACCCCGCCACAAGTGTTGTAAGCGCCGCCTTCCATATCTGCGAGAACCGTCTCCTTATACTTTTGAAAGTAATCTTTAAAACATTCATTCAAGTACCCCCTGTAAGATTTATGTATATACCTTATTACCATGCTTATACATTATCATGCGAACCTTACAAAAACCTTACAGCCAAATATTTTTATAAGACTTCGCAGTTCTTTGTCCATTTTATATGTGTAATGCTGGTATGAGTGTCTATAGCACAAAATTTGAATATGACGAGCTGTGCAGGAGTTAATGCCGCTATATACATAAGGTCAGTCCACAAAAGCAAACGAAGTGCGTTTGCTTTTGTGGACTGTAATAAACTTTGTAGATAGCGGCATTTACTCCTGCTAAGCGATGTCATCCTGAAAGTTTTGTGCTATAAACACTCATACTGACAGGGGATATATATGATATGGACAAACAACTGCGAAGTCTCTCTTAATTAATCTTCCACCGGTAGCCGATTCCGCGGATTGTCTCTATATAAGCTCTGCCGTCCTCACGGTTTCCAAGCTTTGTCTTTAGCCTGCTCACAGTAACTGTCAGCGTATTATCCTCTACAAATGTTCCGTATCTGTCCCACATTTTCTGAAAAAATGTATCTCTTCTTACAATAAGTCCCTTGTTGTTTATAAGTATCTCTAATACATGAAATTCTGTCGGAGACACACATATCTGTTTATCTGCATGAATAATTGACTTATTCTTAAAGTCTACTGTAAGAGTTCCATCTTTATAAATGTCTGTGCCACCTGATATTCTTCTAACATTAGCCATTATTCTTGATACAAGCTCCGCAACCCTGAACGGCTTCACAACATAGTCATCACCGCCGCAGTCAAGTCCTTTAATAATACTGTCTTCATCATCACACGATGTTAAAAATATTATTATCTGACTTCCGTGTTCTCTTATCTTCCTGCAGACATCAAATCCATTGCCATCAGGCAGATATACATCTAACAAGAATACATCTATTACAGCTTCTTCCTGTTCATATATATTATTAAACTGTCCTACGCTTGCCGCTTCCACAACTAAATATCCTTTTTCCTGTAATATTCCTGCAAGCTGCTGCCTTATAAAATCATCATCTTCCAATATAAGTATCTTGGTCATATTCCCTCCCAGACAGTACATTTTCTATATTGTAATGCACTAACCTTACACATATCTTACAATTCAGCCTTTCTCTTAAGAACATATCTTGGTATCTGTACCCTTATAACAGCACCCTTTCCGTCCTCGTTATTACGCACATCTACGGTTCCATGATGTGCTTCAATAATGAGCCGGGACAGGTTAAGTCCTATACCGGCATGCCCTGCGGCAGCACTTCCCGTTGTCTCAAACCTGTCAAATACATACGGTATCCGGTCCTCTTCAAATCCACTTCCATTATCCTTAATATTGACTATACATTTGTCATCACGGCATGCAGCTTTAACTTCAACCTTATCGCACAACTCGCTGCTGTTCTGTATTATATTGATAAATGCTTCTCTTATCCATTCTTCATCAGCATTGATGCAATAGTCTTTGTCATCACATTCCACCGTTATATTGCAGTCATTCTTAGGAAGCTGGTTCACAACATCACAAAGCATGCTGTTCACATTAATGTCCTGCTCTGTCATGATTATCTTGCCTGCTTCCATTCTGCTTATTGTCATCAGCTTACTTATAAATGACCTGATTCTTTCAATCTGTTCAAAACATCTTTCAAGAAGCTCCCTGTTCTCACCGCTCTCCTCTAATCTGTCTAATGCAAGACTGAGTGCAGTAAGAGGTGTCTTAATCTGATGTGCAATATTCTCTGTAAAATTCTGCAGTTTCTCATTACGCTCAACAAGAAATCTTTCATCTGCTTTCTGTTTTTTCTTTAATTGCTGGTTCTCTGTATCTAGATTAATAACATATGAATAGATATCATTATGTCCGATTTTTACAATCATCCTTATACATGCTGCCATTACAACTGCAATTATAATTATTCCTGCCACTGCAATTATCCACTGACCACTTCTATAATACATATATGATGCACCATTCTCTGTATAGCCGCACTCCTTGACTACGTTCTTATACTTTGATACATCACTCAATGAATACCTGTTATAAAACATCATATCTATCAGATATTCTCCTGATTTTTCATCTATGTTATACAAGCCTGCTGCCAGTGCCCTGAATTTTAATTCATAAAATCCAGTCG
>OGJK01002180.1_pt1 | contig 15761 bp, 11 predicted proteins | sample 1571961 | NCBI WGS metagenome assembly OGJK01 (sample SAMEA2582120, study PRJEB24529) | metagenome | biome: Human gut stool | place: China | collected 2011 | reverse complement strand
TTGTTCGGAGGAGCTTTCGTTTCGTTCTGGCACTATTCTAGCCGATACTGCGCCGGATTTCAATGGTGACAAGCGGTGGGGTTGTCACCGGAGGATGGTGACACCAGTGGGCTGATACGGCAACATTTCCAATGGATGCGCGGGTGATTTGTGCATATTTGCTGATGCGCCGGGATACAAGACGGGAACAAGGAAGCTTTTGTCACCGGGCAATGGTGACAAAAAACACACAACTTCTTTTCTGCGTTGGGGGCTGGCAGACGGGGTGGCACTATGCTACAATAGAAGCAATGGGTAACTTTTGGGAAAAGGAGAGAAGCAACATGGGTGCGGTGTATCGTGAGGAACTGTCGGCAAATGCACGGAAGCTGATCGAGCAGCTGCTCAGCCTTCCGCAGGGCTGGGTGACGGCGGCGGCGCTGGCTGAAAGCATCGGGGTCAGCCGCCGCACCGTGCTGCGGGAGCTGCCCGCTGTGGAGCAGTGGATGCAGGCTGCCGGGGCGCATTTTGTGCGGAATCCCGGCAAGGGTCTGCTGCTGGATGAAGCGCCGGAGCGGCGAGACGCACTGCGCACCCAGCTGAACAGCGGCGACAGGAAAGAACTTTCCCGCGCAGAGCGGCGGCAGCAGCTTTTGACAAGGCTGCTCAGCGAGCAGGAGCCCTGCAAAACAGCGGTACTGGCACGGGCGCTTGGCGTTTCGGAAAGCACGCTGTCTGCAGACTTGGATGAACTTGAGACCAAGCTACACCCCTACCGGGTGGAGATGTTCCGCCGCCCCGGCGTGGGGGTCTGGCTGCAGGGGGATGCTTCTTCCTACCGGAGGGTGGTGTCTGCCCTGTTGCGCAGCAGTATGCCGGAAAAGGAACTGGCAGAGGTGCTCTGCGGACGGATGCCGGAAAACGAGATCTTCTCGACCCTGCTGGATACAAAAACGGCCGAAAAGGTCTGGGCGGCTTTGCAGCAGTTTGAACAGGAAGAACAGCTCCATCTGCCGGATGCAGGCTTTCTGGCGCTGGCGATCCATTGCACCCTGACCATTCAGCAGCTGCGGCAGGGCGGCGACAAGGGCAGCGCCCCCAGAGGGCTGCGCCCGGCGGGCAATCATGCTGCCCGGCTGGTGGCGGCGCTGAACCGCGCCTTCGGGCTAACCCTGCCGTCTGAGGAAGCGCAGTATCTGGAACTGTATCTCTCCGCCTATCTGGGCGCAGAGGACCCTTGGGGCAGCGCACAGGAGATGGAGTTGCGGAATCTGGAAGCCGCCCTTATCCGGGAAATGGAAAAGGCGCTGCACACAGACCTTTCCGGTTACACCTCCCTGCGGGATGACCTGTACTGCCACCTGCGCCCCATGCTGCTGCGGGTGGAGCAGAACATTCGTACCGAAAACCCCCAGCTGGACACCATCCGCACCGCCTACCCCGGCCTGTGGAAAGCCACCCGCGCCGCCTGTGATGCGGTGCAGCAGCAATTCGTTCTGCCCGCCATTTCAGACGATGAAGCGGCCTACCTTGCCATGCACTTTGGCGCAGTGCTGGAACAGAATGCCATGTTCCGGCTGCGGCTGCGGGTGGTAGTGGCCTGTCCGCTGGGCATGGGTTCCAGCCGCTTTCTGGCTTCCCGGCTGGGAAACGAGTTTCCCTCTTTGCAGGTAGAGGGGTGCTGCTCGGTGCGGGAGCTGAACACTGCCGACCTGCGTCGGAGAAAAATCGACTTCATTATCTCCACCGTGCCGCTGGAACTGGATTACCCGTCGGTGTGCATCAGCCCTTCCCTGCTGGAGCCAGACCGTGCCGTGCTGAAGGACGCTATCACGCGGTACAGCCAGAACCGCGCAGAACCGGAACCGGCGGTGCAGCCTGTGCAGGATGCACCGCACGCAGGCTCCAAGCTGCAGTATTATGCACGCTTGACCCGGTCCATGACCGGGCTGCTGGAACATCTGACCATCCAGCCCGTCAAGGCTCCCGGCAGCCGCGCTGCCCTCATCCATGCAGCGGCGCAGCTGTTCTGCCCGCAGGAAGCGGACGCCCGGCTGGTGGAGCAGCAGCTTCGCCGCCGTGAAACGCTGGGCGATACCTACATCAAACCCCTGTATGCCCTGCTGCTCCATTGCAGGACAAGTGCGGTAAAGGACTGCCGCTTGGGCTATCTGCAGGCACAGCCGCCGGTCTATGAGCCGGGGCGCATCGTGCTGGGGGCACTGGTGCTGCTGGCTCCGGACGACGGGAACGGCGTCCCGGTGGAGGTCATGCAGAATGTCAGCGGGCAGCTGGTCGAAACGCCCCGGCTGATGGAGGCACTGCTCACAAGCGTGTGCATCCGGATGTAGCCGAGCACCCCGCCATCATGGGTCACGAGTTCGCCGGTGATATCGTCAAGGTGGGCAAGGCGCATCAGGACAAGTTCAAGCCCGGCATGAAGTTCACCCTGCAGCCCGCCCTGAACTACAAGGGCACCATGTGGAGCCCCGGCTACTCCTACGAGTTCTTCGGCGGCGACGCCACCTACTGCATCATCCCTGCCGAGGTCATGGAACTGGGCTGCCTGCTGGAGTACAAGGGCCGTGCTTACTACGAGGCTTCTCTGGCCGAGCCTATGAGCTGCTCCATCGGTGCTTTCAACGCCGCCTACCACACCAAGATGGGGGTGTACCATCACGATATGGGCATCAAGAAGGGTGGCAAGCTGGCGATTCTGGCCGGTGCAGGCCCCATGGGTCTGGGTGCTCTGACCTACGCACTGCACCGTGATGTGCGCCCCGGCATGGTGGTGGTCACCGATATCAACGAGGATCGTCTGGCCCGTGCGGAGTCCCTCTTCCCCCCGAAGGAGGTCAAGGAGAAGGACGGCATCGACCTGTACTTCGTCAACACCGCCAACATGGCAGACCCCGCTGCCGAGCTGCGGGAGCTGACCGGCGGTACCGGCTTTGATGATGTGTTCTGCTACGCCCCTATCGCGCCGGTGGTGGAGCTGTCCAGTGCTGTGCTGGGTCGTGACGGCTGCCTGAACTTCTTTGCAGGCCCCACCGACAAGCAGTTCAGCGCCAAGATGAACTTCTACGATGTGCACTACAATTCTACCCATGTCATGGGCACCACCGGCGGTAATACCGCCGACATGATCGAGTCGCTGGAACTGACCGCCGCTAAGCGCATCGATCCGGCTGTGATGGTCACCCACATCGGCGGTCTGAACGCCGCTGCCGAGACCACCCTCAACCTGCCCAAGATCCCCGGCGGCAAAAAGCTGATCTACACCCACCTGACCATGCCCCTCATCGCCCTGACCGATCTGCGTGCCAAGGGCGAACAGGACAACGACCCCCGCTATACCGCACTGGCTGACATCGTGGATGCCCACAACGGCCTGTGGTGCCCGGAAGCAGAGGAATATCTGCTGGCAAACTTCAACCCGGAGGACTAAGCAGAACGTGCCATGGGACAGGACAAACGCAGACAGGAGGAATCCCCCATGGAACAACGCCGCAATCAAATCGTGGAGCTGGTGAACCGCAAAGGCAGCATTAGCTTTGCCCAGCTCAAGGAAGCTTTCCCTTCCGTTTCGGAAATGACCCTGCGCACCGACCTGAAAGCACTGGATGAAGCCCGCCGTGTGGTGCGGGTGCATGGCGGTGTCAAGTCGGTGGAGCAGGTGGTAGGTACAGACGACCTGCTGAGCCGCCGTGCCGCCCGCAATGCCGAAGCAAAGCAGATCATTGCCGAAAAAGCCATTGCTCTGCTGCGCCCCAACACCACCCTGTTTCTGGATTCCGGCAGCACCGCCACAGCAGTGGCCCGGTGCATCCCGGATCAGCCCATGCTCATCTACACCAGCGGCCTGAGCTGCGCCATGGAGCTGGCAAAGCTGGAAAAGCCCCATGTGTCCCTGCCGGGCGGCAGCCTGAACCGGTTCAGCATGAGCGTCTGCGGTGCACAGAGCATCCAGACGATGGAGGGCATCAACTTTGATTTGCTGCTGCTGGGCGTGACCAGTTACAGCCCGGAAACCGGTTTTACCTGCGGCGTGGAGGATGAAGCACGGCTCAAGCAGACCGTGCTCCGCCGCTGTGAGCAGAAAGCCGTGCTGCTGGATTCCTCCAAGATCGGACTGAAAAGCACGTTCCACATCTGCGAGCTGTCCGATATTGATATTGTGATCTCGGACGGAAAGCTGCCCGTAGAATTTTTACAGGCCTGCCGGAACGCAGGCGTAACGGTACTATAAAAGGAGTATTATTATGAAGATCATCCGCGCAAAAGATTATCAGGATATGTCCCGCAAAGCGGCCAACATCATCTCCGCACAGGTCATCATGAAGCCGGACTGTGTACTGGGTCTTGCCACCGGCGGCACCCCGGTGGGCACTTATGCCCAACTGGTGGACTGGTACAACAAAGGCGATTTGGATTTCTCCGAGGTCACTACTGTCAATCTGGATGAGTACCGCGGCCTGCCCAAGGAGCACCCCCAGAGCTACTGGTATTTCATGAATGAGAACCTGTTCAGCAAGGTGAATATCGACCCGGCCAAGACCAACCTGCCGGACGGCACCAATCTGGACACTGCCGCCGAGTGTGCCCGTTACAACGGTATCATCCACAAGCTGGGCGGCATCGATCTGCAGCTGCTGGGCATCGGCCCCAACGGTCATATCGGCTTCAATGAGCCGGGCGAAGCCTTTGAGCTGGAGACCCACTGCATCGACCTTGCGCCCACTACCATCGAAGCCAACAAGCGCTTCTTTGACGGCAACGAGGCCCTTGTCCCCAAACAGGCATACACCATGGGCATCAAGACCATCATGCAGGCACGCAAGGTGCTGGTGGTAGCCAACGGTAAAGCCAAGGCACAGGCCGTCAAGGACGCCGTGACCGGCCCTGTGACCCCTGCCTGCCCCGGCAGCATCCTGCAGCTGCATCCGGACTGCATCCTTGTGGCAGACGAGGAAGCACTGAGCCTGCTGTAAACTCCCAAAGCCAACTTCTTCATTTACCATAACTTTGCTTAAGATCCAACCAAAGCACAGAAAGAGCCGGACTCGTTGCACGGGTTCGGCTCTTTCTGTCAGAAATAAGATTTATCTTGCTATCTTACGCAAAGAGCAACTCCAAAAGAGCCGTCATGGAGATGGTGGGTTCGCCTGCGGCGGGATTTACGCTGAAAATACGCTGAAAAGAGGTCACCCCGATCGGTGGCCTCTTTTTTGCTGCCGCGAACTGTCTGGCTGCGGCAGCGGATAACAGCAATGTCCATTGCGCTTTGCTTTGCCCGGATGCGCACCCGCAGAAAGCTCTCCCTCGTCAAACTGCCCAAAATATGCCCTTAAAAGTTTACTTGACGCAATTCTCAAATCAATATATAATTGGGTCAGAAACCAATCATAGAAAAGGATGATTTCCAATGGCGCGCAGATACGACAGCAAAGAAGCAAAACGGCGGATCCTGACCGCCTGTGTCCGGCTTTTTCTGGAAAAAGGCTACACGAACACCAAGGTTGCAGAAATTTTAAAGGAAGCAGATGTTTCCGCCGGGTCGTTCCAGAATATTTTCCGCACCAAGGACGGTGTGCTGACCGAGCTGATCGGCATGATGTTCAGCAGGCAGTTCGGTGCGGTAAGGCCGCTGGCGGCAAACGCCCCCTCGCCGGTGTACCTCTACGCGGTGGAAACGGCTTTGCAGCTGGCGATGACCGAGCTGAGCGAGAATCTGCGGGATATCTATGTGGAAGCGTACACCTTCCCCGCCACGGCGGAGATCATCCACCGCAGCACCACGGCCGAGCTGCAGGCGGCGTTCAGCGCGTATCTGCCCGGGTGTGCCGAGTGCGATTTCTACGAGATGGAGCTGGGCACGGCTGGCATGATGCGCGGCTACATGGCACGGCGGTGCGACCCCTACTTTACGCTGGAGCGCAAAATACGGCGGTTCCTGAGCATGAGCCTGAGTGCGCTGCAGGTCCCCGCGCAGGAGCGCGAGCAGGTCATCGCTTTTGTGGCGGAGATCGATATGCTTGCCCAGGCGCGGAAGGTGGTAGATGCCGTGCTTGCATCGCTGTCCGTGCAGTTTGATCTGAAAGGATAACAAGGTTTGATGACAAGGAGGGAGCAACATGAAAAAATGGCTGATCCGGTGTTTGACGGTGCTGGCAATGGTGTGCCTGATACCGGGGATCGTGTTAAACGCTAAAGCAGTAGCTAATGCCTTCACGTACTGCATCCAATGTAAGGCTGATAAAACCTGTGATATCCTCGGATACGTATGGCAATCAAATGCTGATCCAATCTATCATAAGATCCGTATAAAATGCAGGACCTGCCGCACGGAGAACGAGATCATTTATAAACCGTTTTCGTATCATACCGGCGGCACCGAAACCCCCACCTGCACCACAGGCAAAATCTGTCGCTTATGCTGGTCGGAATATGGCATTCTCGGTCACGCATGGGGCGAGTGGTCATCCGCCGGCAACGGCACACACATCCGCAGCTGCACGCGCAGCAACTGCGACGCGGTTGATACTGCAAGCTGTACCGGTGGCACAGCAACCTGCAGCGCCAAAGCGGTCTGTGTGACGTGTGGTGCAGAATACGGCGAAAAAGACTCAAACAACCATGATCTGGAGCAGCACGCAGCAAAAGCCCCCACCTGTACGGAAATCGGCTGGAACGCTTACGAAACCTGCAAAAACTGCGACTATACCACCTATGCGGAGCTGCCCGCACTGAAACATGATTTGGTGTACTACAAAGCAAAAGACCCCACTTGTACGGAACCCGGCTGTGATGCTTACGAAACCTGCTCTCGTTGTGACTATACCACCTATGTGGAGCGGCCCGCGCTGAAACATTATCTGAGGCAGCGCGTGATAAAAGCCCCCACCTGTACGGAAATGGGCTGGGCTTACGAAACCTGCTCCCGCTGCGACTATACCACCTATGCAGAGCTGCCCGCGCTGAACCATGATTATCAGGCTGTTACCGTAGAGCCTACCTGTGAAACAGACGGCTATACCATCTTTACTTGCTCCCGCTGCAAAGACAGCTACACCGCAGACCCGACCGATCAGCTGGGACACCAGTTCGGTGCATGGTCCCCGAACGGAACCGGCTCTCAGAGCGCCAGTTGTCTGCGAGATGGCTGCGCGCACACTGGCAGCACCGATTGCCGGAAGTTTACTTTCCGCACTGCGGAAGGCGAAACGCTGACCTTCTGCCCCGTGTGCGGGCAGGCAGAAAACGCCGCGCAGCTGGAAAAGATCGAAGCCGCAACGGCGTGGGCTATCAGCGGCAGCCTTTCTGCGGAGGATGTGACCGCACGGACGAATGGGGAATACCTGAGTGTGGCCTTTGAAACCGCAGGCAGCCTGACGCAGCCCACCGGTTTGGTCAGGCTCGCGCTGCCCGCCGGATTGCTGGAAGGCAAAACGCTTGTGCGCATTGCCCCGGACGGCACACAGACGGAGATGCCGTTTGAAACAGAGCGCGGAACGATCATCCTTACGCTGGATTTTGCAAACAGCGAGCTGCCCGTAATGCTCTTCCGGCTGGTACCCCAGCCCGCCGCCCTCTGAACGCTTTTACAGCGGCACGAACAATAAAACGCAGAATGCCCGCCCACCGTGGTTTTCCACAGGTGGGCGGGCATTCTTTTGTGCCTTTTGTGCATAAAAATACCCCCGGAGGATGCAGCGTTTTTTACGCTGTCTACTCGGTGGTCATTTCCATCGTGCTGTCGCTGTTCTGGCCTGTGGTGCAGACCGGCATCAATAACTTCGGCATCTGGATCGCCAACTCTTCCGAGACTTCTCCCATTCTGGCTCCGTTCATCTATGGTACGATGGAGCGTCTGCTGCTGCCCTTTGGTCTGCATCACATGCTGACCATCCCCATGCAGGACTGGCTGGGGCTGGATAACGCCGCCCGCATCAATAAGCCCTCCACCGTAGGCCAGAACTGGCGCTGGCGGCTGAAAAAGACCCAGCTGACCAAGAAACTCCAGAAAGAGATCTGCCAGCTGACCACCCGCTACGGCCGGAAGAACTGGGCGTGAGCGTAAGGGAACTCAATACAAAGGGCAGGGCGGCCTGTGGGCCGCCCTGCCCTTTGTTGCGGAGTGCCCCCTTGGCAAACCCGGCGGGATTGCGCTATAATAGAGCCGTAACAGTTCCACAAAGGTGTGGTAAGGGAGGTGTGGTCATGATCCGGGTGGCGATCGTAGAGGACGACGCGGAGGTGCAGGGGGTATTGCAGGAGTATGTCCGGCGGTATACCCGGCAGTACGGGACAGAGTTTGAAGTGACGGTCTTTGCGGACGGGGTGGATATTCTGGAGGATTACCGCGCGGTCTACGATATTATTTTTCTGGATGTGGAGATGAAGCATCTGGATGGCATGACCACGGCAGAGCGCATCCGGCAGATGGATGCAGACGTCATCCTGATCTTCATTACCAATATGGCGCAGTACGCCATCCGGGGCTACTCGGTGGGAGCGCTGGACTATGTGCTGAAGCCGGTGCCCTACTTTGCCTTTTCGCAGCAGCTGCTCAAGGCGGTTGCCCGGCTGGAAAAGCGGGCAAAGCACTACCTGACCGTGCCGGTGGAGGGCGGGCTGCGCCGGCTGGACACCGCAAGCATCTATTATCTGGAAAGCGAGGGGCACCGGGTGCACTTTTATACCGATGAGGGCGATTTTTCCGCCCCCGGCGCCCTCAAGGCCTTTGAGGAAAAGCTGGCAGACTGCCCCTTTGCCCGCTGCAACAGCGGCTACCTTGTCAATCTGGCACAGGTGCGGGAGCTGCGGCAGAGCACCGTGCAGGTGGGCCCCTGCGAGCTGCAGGTCAGCCGCCCCAAGCGTAAGGCTTTTCTTGCCGCCCTGACCGACTACATCGGAGGTGAAGGCTCATGACCGCGCTGCCGGATATCCCCCGGCTGTACACCGCCCTTGCCGAGTGTCTGGCGGTGCTGCTGTTCACCCCGGCGCTTGCGCCCCGCTTTTCCAGGGCGGTCACCGGGGGTATCACCCTGCTGTGGGCGGCGGTGCTGTCGGCCTTTCTGGAGCTGACGGGCAATGTGCCCGGCGGGCTCTGGATCCCCTGCATGGTAACGGCCATCGGGCTTTCCTACTTATATTTATGGGGTGTGTGGAGCATCACCCTGCTGGAAGCCGGGTATCACTGCGCCCGGGCGTTTATTCTGGCAGAGCTTGCCGCCAGCGTGGAGTGGCAGCTGCACTGCGCCCTCTGGCCCGCCCGCGGCCCATGGGAGCCGCTGTCTTTGCTGCTGCTGGCGCTGGTGTATGGGACGCTGTTCGGCATTATGTGCTATCTGCAGCACCGCCGTCCCCAGCCCGCCGGGCACTTACAGATCGGCGGCAGTGCCGCCCTGACGGCGGTCATGTTGGCGCTGACTGCCTTTGCGGTGAGCAATCTGGGCTTTCTGCCCGGCAGCGAGATCAACATGAGCATTTTTTCCATCCGCACACTGGTGGATTTTTCCGGCGTGCTGATCTTATCTGTGCAGCACGAGCAGCTGCAGGAGAACGCTTTGCACAGCGAGCTTGCCGCCATGGACGAGGTGTTGCACCGCCAGTACGAGCAGTACAAGCGCAGCAAGGAGGGCATCAACCTCATCAACCGGCGGTACCATGAACTGAAAGTCCAGCTTGCCCGCATCCGGGAGGAGCAGGACCAGACCAAGCAGAACGCCGCCATTGCTGCCATGGAGCAGAATATCCGCCAGTACGAGGCCGAGAACAAGACCGGCAACCCGGTGCTGGATACCCTGCTCACCGCCAAGACCATGGAATGCCAGCAGGAGAATATCACCATCACCAGCGTGGCGGACGGCAGGATGCTGGGCTTTCTCACCATCCGGGAGCTGTGCACCATCGTGGGCGTGGCGCTGGACAACGCCATTGCCGCCGTGCGCGCCGAGCCGGACCCCGAAAAGCGGCTCATCAAGGTGGCGGTGTACAGTCAGGGCGGCTTTGCCATGCTGCGGTTCGAGCATTATACAGAGGCCGCCCCGGCACTGGATGCGGACGGTCTGCCAAAGCAGGGGTCGGACCTGAAAAGCGTCCGCACCACCGTCGGGCAGCACGGCGGCAGCATGACGATGCACTGGGAAAACAACTGGTGCACCCTGCGGATCTTATTTCCGCTGCCCCAAAAGCAATAATATTTTTACGGCAGGCATCCCCTGCCGTTTTTTGTATTTAGCAAGGTGCACAAATGCAATGCGGTGATATTTGTGTATTAGCACAATAAAATTTGAAACCTTATTGTAACTTTTGCAAATTGTGTACCCAAAACGACAGATTGTGAACAAACTGAAAATTCTCCGTCAAGTTCTGGTATCATAAAATCAAGCTGGCAGGGGTGTCCCCTGCCGTTGTCCGATTCGACAAAACAAGGAGGAGAAAACTATGTTGTCCATCAATATGGATGACGTCATCAAGGTTCTCAACTCGATCAAATCGCAGTTGATCGGCTTTGGTGTCGTAGCAGTTCTGCTGATCGCAGTCATGATCGCCTGCCGTAAGCAGAGCAAGTCCAAAAAGTATCTGATCCGCTGGCAGGCGGGTCTGGGCATGGTGCTGGCGCTGGCTATCACCGTGAACCTGATCCTGACCGGCCCCATGTACTCCATGGTCACCCTTGCCACCGGCGGCGGCAAGGTCAGCGAGGAGAACGTGGCATCCGCTACCCAGCTGTGCGAGAACATTGCCGATGAGGGCATTGTTCTGCTGGATAACGACGGCACCCTGCCCATGGCCAAGAACAGCAAGCTGAACGTCTTTGGCTGGGCTTCCACCAACCCCTGCTACGGCGGCACTGGTTCCGGTGCACTGTCCGATGCTTATCCCACCGTCACCCTGCTGGAGGGCCTGAAGAATGCCGGCTTTGAGCTGAACACCGAGCTGAGCGACTTCTACACCTCCTACCGTGCAGACCGCCCGGAGGTGGGCATGTTCTCTCAGGACTGGACCCTGCCGGAGCCGGAGGCTGCACAGTACACCGACGAGATGATGAACAACGCCAAGGCTTTCTCTGATACCGCCATGGTCGTCATCACCCGCGTGGGCGGCGAAGGTGCTGACCTGCCCACCGATGTGTCTCAGGTCACCTACGACGCAGGCCACAGCTACAACGACTTTGAGCCCGGCGACCACTACCTGCAGCTGTCCAAGACCGAGAAGGACATGATCGATCTGGTCTGCAAGAACTTTGATAAGGTCGTTGTGGTCTACAACGGCGCCAACGCCATGGAGCTGGGCTGGGTCAAGGATTACAGCCAGATCAAGAGCGTTGTCTGGTGCGCAGGCACCGGTCAGAGCGGCTTCAACGCACTGGGCTCCATCCTCTGCGGTGATGTGAACCCCTCCGGCCGTACCATTGATACCTTTGTGTACGACCTGACCCAGACCCCCACCGCGAACAACTTTGGCAACTTCACCTACACCAACATGGACGAGTTCAAGGCCAGTTCCTTTGGTGCTGATACCATCCCCGCCTTTGTCAACTATGTTGAGGGCATCTATGTGGGCTACAAGTTCTACGAGACTGCTGCCGCAGAGGGCCTCATCGACTACGACAAGACTGTGGTGTATCCCTTCGGCCGTGGCCTGAGCTACACCACCTTCACCCAGACCCTGAACAGCGTTACCGAGGCTGACGGCACCATCACTGTGGATGTCACCGTCACCAACACCGGTTCTGCCTCCGGTAAGGAAGTCGTGGAGGTCTACTATAATCCTCCGTACACCAACGGCGGCATCGAGAAGGCTTCTGCAAACCTGATCGGCTTTGCAAAGACTTCCGAGCTGGCTCCCGGTGCTTCCGAGAACGTCACCGTTACCTTCAAGGCCGAGGATATGGCCTCCTACGATACCTACGGCAAGGGCTGCTATGTGCTGGAAAAGGGCGATTACGTCATCAGCATCAACGCCGATTCCCACACCGTTCTGGACTCCAAGGTCTACAACGTGGCTTCCGACATCGTCTACGACGCTTCCAACAAGCGTGAGAGCGATGTGGAGGTCGCCGACAACAAGTTCGACTTTGCCGAGGGCAATGTGACCTACCTGTCCCGCGCCGACGGCTTTGCGAACTACGCCGAGGCTACCGCTGCTCCCGCAGACTTTGAACTGCCGGCAGAGGCTAAGGCAACCTTCTACAACAACTCCAACTGGAACCCCGAGGACTTCAACAACGCCGACGATGTGGCTCCCACCACCGGTGCCAAGAACGGCCTGAAGCTGAAGGACATGGTGGGCGTGGATTACAACGACGCCCAGTGGGATACCTTCCTCGATCAGCTGACCGTATCCGATATGGACAGCCTGATCGCTCTGGGCGGCTACCAGTCCGTTGCCGTTTCCTCTATTGGTAAGGTTCAGGCCATCGACTGCGACGGCCCCGCCTCCATCAACAACAACTTCACCCAGCAGGGCTCCATCGGCTTCCCCTCCGCTGTGATGATCGCAGCTACCTGGAACACCGATCTGGCACACGACTTCGGCACCTCCATCGGCAAGATGGCGGACGACATGGACGTTTCCGGCTGGTACGCACCGGCTATGAACATCCACCGCTCCGCTTTCGCAGGCCGTAACTTCGAGTACTACTCTGAGGACGGCGTGCTGTCCGGCGCAATGGCTGCCAATGCCATCATGGGCTCTCAGGAGCAGGGCGTCTACGCCTTCATGAAGCACTTTGCTCTGAACGATCAGGAGACCAACCGCTGCGGTATGCTCTGCACTTGGTCCAACGAGCAGGCCATCCGCGAGATCTACCTCAAGCCCTTCGAGATCTCCGTCAAGGATGCAGACTGCCACGCGGTCATGTCTTCCTTCAACTACATCGGCACCCGCTGGACTGGCGGCTGCAAGGAGCTGCTGAAGAACGTCCTGCGCGGCGAGTGGGGCTTCGTGGGCTTCGTCGAGACAGACTACTTCGGCGTCTCCGGCTACATGACTGCTGACCAGTGCGTCCGCAACGGCAACGACCTGATGCTCTGCACCACCGGCAACGACTTCAACACCGTGACCGTGCTGACCAACAGCAGCAAGCAGGCCCTGCGCGAGTCCGCAAAGAACATCCTCTACACCGTGGTCAACAGCCGTGCATACGCAGAGGAGAACCTGAACCCCGGTATGGCAAAGTGGCAGATCGTCCTGATCGGTGCCGATGTTCTGGTGGCTCTGCTGTTCGTGACGCTGGAAGTCAAGACCCTCAAGGGCTACAAAAAGCGCAAGGAAGAGGAAGTCAACGCCTGATCTAGGGCAAGACGCTCTGAACGTTTGCAGCACCTGAACTGAAACCAGACCAAAGGCCCGCTGCGTAAAAACAGCGGGCCTTTTCTGGATTTGAAAAGGCAAAGAGGAAAATGCCATGAAACACACAGATATCATCAACAGCCTGAGCCTGGAACAAAAATGCGCCCTGCTGAGCGGCGGTACGGTGTTCACCACCCGGGCGCTGCCGGGCAAGGGCATCCCGGCCATTACCCTGTCGGACGGCCCCAACGGCGTGCGCAAGCAGGCGGGCGCAGCTGACCATCTGGGCCTGAACCCCAGTGTGCCCGCCACCTGCTTCCCCACCTCGGCTACCGTGGCCAACAGCTGGGACCCGGCACTGGGCGAGGCTGTGGGCGCAGCCATGGGCGAAGAAGCAGCGGCACAGGGCGTGTCGGTGCTGCTGGGCCCCGGCCTGAACATCAAGCGCAGCCCCCTGTGCGGCCGCAACTTCGAGTATTTCTCGGAGGACCCCTACCTTGCCGGTAAAATGGCGGCGGCCTACGTCCGCGGCATCCAGAAAAACGGCATTGCCGCCTGCCCCAAGCACTTTGCCGTGAACAGTCAGGAGCTGCGCCGTATGGCCTCGGATTCCATCGTGGACGAGCGCACCCTGCGGGAGATCTACCTGACCAGCTTCGAGATGGTGGTCAAGGAGGCGCAGCCAAAGACCATCATGTCCGCCTATAACCTTGTCAACGGCACCTACGCCAACGAGAACGCCCACCTGCTTATGGATATCCTGCGCAAGGACTGGGGCTTTGACGGCGCGGTGGTCACCGACTGGGGCGGCAGCAACGACCACGCCCTCGGCGTAAAGAACGGCTCTACGCTGGAAATGCCCGCCCCCGGCGGGGACGCCATCCGGGAGCTGATGAAGGCGGTGCAGACCGGCAAGATCACCGAAGCAGACGTGGACGCCCGGCTGGAGGAGCTGCTGGAACTGGTGTTCACCACCAAGGCGGCGGTGGACGCCGCACCCGGCAAGTTCGATGCCGACGTCCACCACGCACTGGCACGCCGGGCTGCTGCCCAGAGCATCGTGCTGCTGAAGAACGAAAACAGCCTGCTGCCCCTTGCAAAGGGGGAAAAGGTGGCGGTCATCGGCGACTTTGCCGAGACCCCCCGCTATCAGGGTGCAGGCTCCAGCGCCGTCAACTCCATCAAGGTGGATTCCTTCTTGGATTGCCTTGCCGAGAGCGGCCTGAACAGCGTCGGCTACGCCAAGGGCTTTGACCGGCAGGGCAAGCCCGACGAGGCACTGAAGGCCGAGGCGGTGCTGCTGGCAAAGAACGCCGATGTGGTGCTGCTGTGCATGGGTCTGGACGAGATCAAGGAGAGCGAGGGCATCGACCGCGCCGACATGAAGTTGGCCGAAAACCAGCTGGAACTGCTGACCGCTGTGGCGGCAGCGAACCCCAACGTGGTGGTGCTGCTGAGTGCAGGCTCCTCGCTGGAAAGCGATTGGGTCAAGGACTGCAAGGCGCTGGTCTACGGCTGCTTGGGCGGTCAGGCCGGTGCGGGCGCACTGGTCGAGGTGCTCACCGGCGCGCAGAACCCCTGCGGTAAGCTGGCTGAGACTTGGGCGCGCAGCTACGCCGACACCCCCGCAAAGGAGCATTTCGGCGGCGACGGCCCCACTGTGGAGTACCGCGAGGGTCTGTATGTGGGCTACCGCTACTACGACACCGCCGGTGTGCCCACCGCCTTCCCCTTCGGCTACGGCCTGAGCTACACCAGCTTTGCGTACAGTGACCTGAAAGCAGACGAAACCGGCGTGACCCTGACTGTCACCAACACCGGCAGCTGTGCAGGTGCCGAGGTGGTGCAGCTGTATGTGGCAAAGCCGGATGCAAAAGTTTTCCGCCCTGCCAAGGAGCTGAAGGGCTTTGCCAAGGTGCAGCTGGAAGCCGGAGAGAGCAAGACCGTCACCATCCCGCTGGACGATAAGGCGTTCCGCTACTGGAACGTCAAGACCGACCGCTGGGAGGTGGAGGGCGGCAGCTATCAGCTGCTGGTGGGCGCTTCCAGCGTCGATATCCGCTTGACTGCCGCCGTCACGGTGGCGGGCACCGGCGCACCCGACCCCTACGCGGGCAAAAATCTGGAGCATTACCGCACCGCACAGGTGCAGAACGTGCCGGACGCGGAGTTTGAGGCGCTGCTGGGGCATGCCATCCCGGAGAACAAGGTGCACATCGACCGCAACATGACGCTGGGCGAGATGGGACACGGACGCAGCCCCATCGGCTGGCTGGCGGCGGCGGTACTGGGCGCCCTGCTGCGCCGCAGCATCAAAAAGGGCAAGCCTGACCTGAACATCCTGTTCCAGTACAATATGCCTCTGCGGGCGCTGGCCAAAATGACCAACGGCGCTATCAGCATGGGCATGGTGGACGGCATCGTGATGGAGCTGCAGGGCTTCTGGATCATCGGCCTTGTGCGGGTCATTTATGAGGCGG
>OGJK01002165.1_pt1 | contig 15879 bp, 10 predicted proteins | sample 1571961 | NCBI WGS metagenome assembly OGJK01 (sample SAMEA2582120, study PRJEB24529) | metagenome | biome: Human gut stool | place: China | collected 2011 | reverse complement strand
ACTGTATGTGGAGCGTTTGGTGAATAATGTTCGTCAGCTACAACCGATAACAGCCGCTACGGAGTTGGCTGTAGGAGATAAAGTCGTTTCACGCCTTACGGTCCGTTTGGATCGTCCGATGGATTTCATCCAATTGAAAGACCAGCGTGCCGCCTGTTTCGAACCTATCGGTACGTTATCCGGTTATCGCTGGAACAACGGTTTCGGTTATTATGTCGATATCAAAGATGCTTCAACCAATTTCTTCTTCGATGGATTGGGCAAAGGTGTTTATGTTCTTGAATATAGCTATCGTATCAGTCGTGCCGGAATGTATGAAACCGGACTGGCAACCATCCAAAGTGCATATGCACCCGAATATGTTTCTCACTCCGCTTCGATGAAAATGACGATAAAATGATTTACACTTGAAGGCCGGTTGTATTTGTCCGGATAGACAAATTGTATTTTGAATCAAGTGCCAATCAGTGCCGGTTACATTTTTGATGGATGTAACCGGCATTCTTTACCATCTACCCTTAATAATCCTTTCAATCCGTTCCTTTTCTCATTGAAAACTCCTACATTTGTGCTCCAAATATAATATGTAGAGCATGAAACGCAGTATATCCTTTATAATTACCCTTTTTATTATTACTTTGTCTGCCATTGCCCAACCCCGTCTTTCGTCCAATAAAGAGACGCATAACTTTGGGCAAATTGAATGGAAACATCCTGTAACTGTAGAATATACCATTACCAATACCGGAAATCAGCCTTTGGTGCTGACCAACGTCACCACTTCTTGTGCCTGTGCCGTGGCCGACTGGACAAAAGAACCGATTGCTCCCGGAGCGAAAGGTATTGTAAAGGCTTCATTTGATGCCAAAGCATTGGGACGTTTCGAGAAGTCGGTCGGTATTTATAGCAATGCTACTCCGAGTCTGGTTTATCTGAAGTTTACGGGTGAAGTGGTGCAGGAAATAAAGGATTATACGAAGACTCATCCTTTCGCTATCGGTAATATCCGTATCGACCGGGATGAATTTGCCTTCCCCGATGTATATCGCGGACAGCAACCAACTATGACGTTCAGCATTGCCAACCTTTCCGACCGTCCTTATGAACCGGTACTGATGCATCTTCCTCCTTACCTGAAAATGGAGGCGGAACCTAAAGTGCTGCTCAAAGGAAAGAAAGGAACTGTCAAACTGACGCTGGACGCCAGCCAACTGAATGATTACGGATTGACACAGACTTCCGTCTATCTCTCCCGTTTTGCCGGTGATAAGGTCAGTGAGGATAATGAAATTCCTGTTTCGGCTATTCTACTTCCTGATTTCTCGCGGATGACGGCGAAAGATTCGTTGGACGCACCGGCTATCCGTATCTCGGAAACAAATATAGACCTCAGTGTACCATTGATAAAGAAAAAGAAAGCCAGCTACAATATCTTGATTGCTAATGCCGGAAAGACTCCGTTAGTAATCAGTAAGTTGCAGGTGTTTAATTCTTCTGTGGGCGTTAGTCTGAAAAAGACCGTGCTGCCGCCGGACGGAATGACGAAACTGAAAGTGACGATTCGTAAACGTGACGTCGGTAATAAGAAGCATCATTTACGCATTCTTATGATTACAAACGACCCGTTGAATCCCAAAGTTGAAATCAATATCAAACGCTAAATTCTATGGCTATGGAACATCCTGAAAATAGTGGAGAATACAAAGGGCTTGCTGTCAACAAAGGCATCGAGCAGCCTTCATCTGTAAATCCTTACCTGAAACGTAAGCCGAAAAAGCGTCAGCTTTCGGTGGCGGAGTTTGTTGAGGGGATTGTGAAAGGCGACATTACTATTTTGAGCCAGGCTGTGACATTAGTGGAAAGTGTGAAACCGGAACATCAGGTCGTAGCACAAGAGGTGATAGAGAAATGCCTGCCTCATTCCGGAAATTCTGTCCGTATAGGTATCAGCGGAGTTCCCGGCGCGGGAAAGAGTACTTCGATAGATGTATTCGGTTTGCACGTGCTTGAAAAAGGAGGAAAGCTGGCTGTGTTGGCTATCGACCCCAGTAGCGAACGTAGTAAAGGCAGTATCTTAGGAGATAAGACGCGTATGGAACAGCTTTCCGTACATCCGAAATCATTTATCCGCCCTAGCCCCTCGGCAGGTTCGTTGGGAGGAGTGGCACGTAAAACGCGTGAGACGATTGTACTCTGCGAGGCTGCCGGATTCGATAAGATTTTTGTGGAAACCGTCGGGGTGGGACAGAGTGAAACGGCTGTTCATTCTATGGTAGATTTCTTCCTGCTGATTCAGTTGGCAGGTACAGGAGACGAGTTGCAAGGCATTAAGCGCGGTATTATGGAAATGGCCGACGGCATTGTGATCAACAAGGCCGATGGGGATAATCTGGAACGTGCAAAACTGGCTGCTACTCAATTTCGTAACGCTTTGCATCTTTTCCCTGCTCCCGAATCGGGATGGACTCCCCAAGTGTTGACCTATTCCGGTTTTTATAATATCGGAGTGAAGGAGATATGGGATATGATTTATGAATATATTGACTTTGTGAAGACCAACGGTTATTTTGAATATCGTCGTAACGAGCAAAGTAAATACTGGATGTATGAAACGATCAACGAACAACTTCGTGACAGTTTCTATCATAATCCGAAGATTGAAGCCATGCTTCTGGAAAAGGAACAGCAAGTGTTGCAAGGAAATCTGACATCATTTATAGCCGCAAAGAGCCTACTCGATACTTATTTCGCAGACCTGAAACGGGACGACTAGAAAAAGAACGTTAAAAAGCGGATGAAAAAATAGGGGTGGTATGCTTTCTGATTGTATTTACATTCAGAGAACCATGAATATTGGACACAGAATATTATTTATTGACTTAAAATACCTTATGAACAAAACCTTGTTAACAGGTCTTCTGTGCTGCACCCTCACAGTACAGAGTTTCGCAGACCAACCTTTGGAAGGGTTTACCTATGCTACCTTGAATGCTCCGACAGGAGCGGAGTGGGAATCTCCCGAAAACTTGGCACTCAATAAGGAGCAGCCGCATGCTTATTTCTTTCCGTTTCAAGACTTGGAAAGTGCTCGCAAAGTATTGCCCGAAAACAGTAAGTTCTGGCAGTCTCTCAATGGCGACTGGAAGTTTCATTGGGCACCCGACCCCGATTCCCGTCCGGCAGATTTCTATCAGACGAATTATGATGTGACTTCGTGGGACGTAATCCCTGTACCGTCGAGCTGGAATATCTATGGTATTCAGAAAGACGGAAGCTTGAAGTATGGAACTCCTATTTATGTCAATCAACCGGTTATCTTCCAACATAGCGTGAAGGTAGACGACTGGCGCGGAGGAGTGATGCGTACTCCGCCCGCTAACTGGACTACTTATAAGCACCGTAATGAGGTTGGTTCCTTCCGCCGCGATTTTGAGATTCCTCAGGATTGGGATGGCAGGGAAGTATTCATCAGTTTCGACGGTGTGGATTCTTTCTTCTATCTTTGGATTAACGGTAAGTATGTGGGGTTCTCCAAGAACTCGCGCAATACCGCTAATTTCAATATTACCCCTTATCTTCAGAAAGGCAAAAATATCGTAGCAGCCGAAGTATATCGTAGCTCGGATGGTTCATTTCTGGAGGCACAGGATATGTTCCGTCTGCCGGGTATCTTCCGTACGGTAGCTTTGTACTCGGTTCCCAAGGTTCATTTCCGTGACTTAGTGGCTATTCCCGATTTGGACGCTACTTATACGGATGGTTCTTTGACTATCAACGCTGATATCCGTAACTTGGATAAAAAGGCAGCCAAGGATTATAAAGTATATTATTCTTTGTATGCCAATAAACTGTATTCTGATGAAAATACGTTGGTAGACGGCGTTTCATCTCCGGTTATAGAGAAGATCGTTCCGAATGAGATTGGTAAGGTTCAAACTGTTTTTCAGGTGAAGGCTCCTAACAAGTGGTCGGCGGAGTTTCCTTATCGCTATACGCTTGTTGCTGAACTGAAAGATAAAAAGAACAGGACTATTGAAACGGTTTCTACTATCGTAGGTTTCAGGAAAGTGGAAATCAAAGATACACCTGCGTCAGAAGATGAGTTCGGGCTTGCCGGACGCTATTATTATGTGAACGGAAAGACCGTTAAACTGAAAGGGGTGAACCGTCATGAATCCAACCCTGCTGTGGGACATGCCATTACCCGTGAGATGATGGAAAAAGAAATTATGCTGATGAAGCGTGCTAACATCAATCATGTTCGTAACTCTCACTATCCGGATGATCCGTATTGGTACTTCCTGTGCAACAAATATGGTATCTATCTGGAAGATGAGGCTAACATCGAATCACACGAATATTATTATGGTGCCGCTTCGCTTTCTCATCCGGTGGAATGGCAAAATGCTCATGTGGCTCGTGTTATGGAAATGGTGCATGCCAATGTCAACAATCCTTCTATCGTGATTTGGTCGTTAGGTAATGAGGCCGGTCCGGGTAAGAATTTTGTGGCGGCTTATGATGCGTTGAAGAAGTTCGATACTTCCCGTCCCGTACAATATGAACGTAACAATGATATTGTTGATATGGGTTCGAATCAGTATCCGTCTATCGGTTGGGTACGTGGTGCTGTACAGGGGAAATATGATATTAAATATCCGTTCCATATCTCCGAGTATGCTCATTCAATGGGAAATGCTTGCGGTAATCTTATTGATTATTGGGAAGCTATGGAGTCTACCAACTTCTTCTGTGGCGGTGCTATATGGGATTGGGTAGACCAGTCCATGTATAATTACGATCCGAAAACGGGTACGCGTTATCTGGCTTATGGAGGTGACTTCGGCGATACTCCCAATGATGGGCAGTTTGTAATGAACGGAATCGTGTTCGGAGATCTGGAACCGAAACCTCAATATTATGAAGTGAGAAAAGTATATCAGAATATCGGAGTGAAAGCTGTCGATGTTGAGAAGGGTGTCTTTGAGATCTTCAATAAGTATTATTTCAAGAATCTGGCGGACGACTACTATTTGATGTGGTCCGTTTATGAGGACGGCAAGGCTATTCAGGCAACTCTGAAGAAAGACATCAATCTGGCTCCCCGCCAGCGGATGCAAATCTCTCTTCCCTATAATCGTGCTGCGTTTAAAAAAGATGCGGAGTACTTTGTGAAAGTGCAGTTTATATTGAAAGACAAGATGCCTTGGGCTGATAAAGACTTCGTAATGGCGGAAGAACAGGTACTGGTGAAGGAAGCTACGGATCGTCCGCTAATCAGTGAAGTGGCTGCCGCTACTGCGGGAAGTCTGAAGAGTCGTATGAACCCGAGTACAGAGAGAATCGAAATTAAAGGGGACGGCTTTGAAGCGGAATTCGATCAGCAGACCGGAAGTATTTATAGCTTGAAATACGGCGATAAAACAATTATTGCGGCCGGAAACGGACCGAAACTTGATGCACTTCGTGCCTTTACAAACAATGATAACTGGTTCTATGCTCCTTGGTTTGAATATGGTTTGCATAACCTGCAACATAAAATGATAGAGGTAACAGCTCGTGAGAAGGATGGTAAAATGGTATTGAGTTTTACCGTAGAATCGCAGGCGCCGAATGCTGCAAGCATTAAAGGGGGAACCAGTTCCGGTAAGAATAGTATTGTGGAACTGACAGACCGGAAATTTGGAGCCAATGACTTTAAGTTTATTACCAATCAGGTGTGGACGGTTTATCCGGACGGCTCTATCGAATTGCAGTCCAGTATTACTTCTACTCGTCCCAGCCTGACTTTGCCACGTCTTGGCTATGTGATGAAAGTTCCTCAGGAATATGCTAACTTTACTTATTATGGTCGTGGACCGATTGATAACTATGCCGACCGTAAGAGTGGCCAGTTTATAGAGCAACATACGAATACGGTAGCGGGTGAGTTTGTGAATTTCCCGAAGCCGCAGGATATGGGTAATCATGAAGATGTACGTTGGTGTGCATTGACGAATCAGGCAGGACAAGGGGCAGTCTTTATAGCTACCGATCGCCTGTCGGTGTCTGCACTTCAATATTCTGCTCTTGATTTGATCCTGGCTTCTCATCCATATCAATTGCCTAAAGCAGGTGATACTTATTTGCATCTGGATTGTGCAGTTACCGGTTTGGGTGGTAATAGCTGCGGTCAAGGTGGCCCTCTTGTTCAAGACAGGGTATTTGCCGGTCATCATAATATGGGCTTTATTATCCGTCCGGCTGTTGGTGCGAATTTGGCAGCTGTTGCTAATGTTGCTCCTGCCGGAGATATTCCTTTGTCTATCACACGTACTCCTGCCGGGATGGTAGAATTGACGTCGGCAAAGAAAGACGCTGTATTCTGCTATACGATTGACGGTAGTAAAAAGGTACAGGAATATACAGAACCTATTCCTTTGCGTAATGGAGGTACTGTGAAAGCATGGTATAAGGACAATAAGGATATTAGTGCCGTTATGAAGTTTGAAAAGATAGAAAGTATCCAGATGCAGGTGGTATATGCCAGCAGCCAGGAATCAGGCGATGGAGATGCTGCTAATCTGGTTGACGGTGATCCTAGTACGATATGGCATACAATGTATTCAGTAACGGTTGCCAAATATCCGCACTGGGTGGATCTTGATGCAGGTGAAGTAAAAGAAATCAAAGGCTTTACCTATCTGCCGCGTCAGAATGGAAATAATGGCAATATCAAGGATTACTCTATTCAAGTCAGCATGGATGGTAAAGAATGGGGTGATCCGGTCAAGAAAGGTACTTTTGCTAATAACTCAAAGGAAAAGAGGGTGATGTTCGACAAGCCGGTAAAGGCACGTTATATTCGCTTTACTGCTTTGAGTTCGCAGAACGGACAAGACTTTGCGTCCGGTGCAGAAGTGACTATCCTGGCTAACTAGAATAAAACTATTCAGGCACAGATTACACGGACTTCACAGTTTTAGTCAATCAAAGAACTGTGAAATTTGTGTAATCCGTGTCTGATAACTAATAATGATTGGTGGTTATTACAATTCCCTTCCTGCTTTCTCGAAATCAGCCTTCGACTTACTTTGCGTTACAATATATACACCGAGAAATACGAGCGCAATGGCAAGTCCTTTCTGCCAGCCGAAACTTCCGATTCCCATAATAATGGCAGCAATCGTAGCCACAATCGGCTGCATATAATTATACATACTGACAACGGTAGGACGAAGCAGTTTTTGTGCCGTCATAATGCAGAGATAGGCTAGGAAACTTCCCCCTAGTACTACATAGAGCACTTGTATGATAGCAACGGTGGAAATAGAGGCCCACTGAATCGTTGAAATGTCATAATAGGAGAAAGGTATATAACATATCGAGGCGTAAACGAACATCCATTTATTGATTGTTACCGCTGAATACTGCTGAGATAATCCTTTGAATACCGTCAGATAGATAGAGAAACTGATTTGTGCTACCAGACAGAGCAAGTCGCCGATAAGGTTTCTGTTACCGCCACTTGCAGCCTGACTACTTAAAATAAGGATAAGTGCCCCCATAGCACCTACAAAAATTCCCAATACCTTCTTGTTTGTAATCGGTTCTTTCAGATAAATGGCAGCCACAATCATGGTTACTATCGGCAAAGTAGTAGTTACGATAGAGGCGTCGATAGGCGAAGTCATGGAAAGTCCGAAAATAAAGATCCCCTGATTAAATACTAAGGCAAACAGAGAAGCAAAGAAAATCTTTAGCATATCCCTGTGGTTGACGTGCTCTTGTTTACAGAATATAGATAACATCCAGAAAGCAGCCGCAGCTCCTATCATACGGAATGTAGTGACGGAAAGAGCGGAAAACTCTTGCAGAGCCGATTTACCAATAGGAGCCATTAAACCCCACATAACGTTTGCTGTCAACGCAAACAGATGACCGTGTAGATTCTTACTTTTGTCCATGCTGATAATAGTGATCTAATATAATCTTATAAGAATAACATCTAATTAGAAAAAACGGTTGGCAAAGGTAACTTTTTTATTCTTGTATTTTCTCAATCCGGTAAATAAACTGACATACTTTGAGAAAAAATGGCAAGGGGAATAATTCTTCCCTGCACAGACAAAGACTTAATCATAATAAGCATTTGATAAATGATAAAGAAAGGTGTTGTGGCAGACATTGCGATACTATGTAATCATCTTCCCGGCGGACTACTGCCAGACCGCGTCCTCGTCCACACCGGAGATAGAAATGAAGTAGTCTCATTTCTGTTGAAACAGAGAAAGGAGAAGACGATAAAACAAAATGTCCCGTTTGTGCATGAAAACGGGACATTTTATTTATATTTGCCTTGATTAAACTTGAATATTATGGAACAACAAGCCAATTATATCCGTCGTATCGAAATCCACGGACTATGGGGACGTTTTAATATAAGCTGGGATTTACGTCCCGACGTAAATATCCTTTCCGGCATTAACGGAGTGGGGAAGACAACGATTCTCAATCGTTCCGTCGGCTATCTTGAAGACCTTTCCGGCGAGATGAAAAGCGACGAAAAAAACGGCGTGCGTCTTTTCTTCGACAATCCCGAGGCCACCTATATACCGTATGATGTGATTCGCAGTTACGACCGCCCCCTGATTATGGGCGACTTTACAGCCCGTATGGCAGATAAGAATGTGAAGTCCGAACTGGACTGGCAGCTCTACCTTCTCCAACGCCGTTATCTTGATTATCAGGTCAACATAGGCAATAAAATGATAGAAATGCTTTCGAGCAACGATGAAGAAGAACGGCGAAAAGCCGCGACCCTGTCGATTGCCAAACGTCGTTTTCAGGATATGATTGACGAACTGTTCAGCTATACCCGTAAGAAGATAGACCGTAAACGGAACGACATTGCTTTCTATCAGGATGGCGAACTGCTGTTTCCCTATAAACTGTCTTCCGGTGAAAAGCAGATGTTAGTAATTCTGTTGACGGTACTCGTGCAGGACAACAGCCATTGTGTGCTGTTTATGGATGAACCGGAGGCTTCCCTTCATATCGAATGGCAGCAGAGATTAATTTCAATGATACGGGAACTGAATCCGAATGTGCAGATTATCCTGACTACCCATTCGCCTGCCGTCATTATGGAAGGTTGGCTGGACGCCGTGACGGAAGTGAGCGATATATCCACCTCGTTGGAACATACGTTTGAAAAAGGATGTTCCCAAACGAAACCATAATTTGTATAATTAGTAACTATCAACATGGCAACTTCACTAAGAGATAACCTGACTTCTTCTTACTTCAACGCTGCCCATAAACTCTACTCGAAGAAGGCGCGCCGACGTATCATTGCTTATGTAGAAAGCTATGATGATGTCGCATTCTGGCGTACGTTGCTCGAAGAATTTGAAGATGACGAACATTATTTCCAGGTGATGCTTCCTTCCGCCACCTCCCTGGCAAAAGGGAAGAAGATGGTGTTGATGAATACGCTGAATACAAAGGAACTGGGAAGAAGCCTGATTGCCTGTGTCGACAGTGACTATGATTTTCTGTTGCAAGGAGCTACCAATACCTCCCGTAAGATTAACCGGAACAAATATATTTTCCAGACCTACACTTACGCCATTGAAAACTACCATTGTTTTGCTGAAAGTCTTCATGAAGTGTGTGTGCAGGCTACGTTGAACGACCGTTTTATTCTCGATTTCGATGCTTACCTGAAACGTTACTCGGAAATCGTATATCCGCTTTTCCTGTGGAATATCTGGTTCTACCGCCAGCGTGATACTTATACCTTTCCGATGTATGACTTCCATACATATACGGCTTTGAAAGAGATAAGTTTGAGGCATCCCGAACACAGTCTGGAAGCTTTACAACACCGTGTCAATCAGAAACTTTCGGAATTGAAAAAACGTTTTCCCCGTATTGTCAATCAGGTGAACAACTTACGTGATGAATTGAAGGAACTGGGATTAATGCCCGAAACGACTTATTTATATATGCAGGGACATCACGTAATGGACAATGTCGTGATGAAACTCCTGATTCCGGTCTGTACTGCTCTGAGGCGTGAACGGGAGCAGGAGATCAAACGCCTCGCAGAACATAATGAACAATTTAGAAACGAACTGACCTGTTATCAGAACAGTCAGGTGAATGTAGAGATCATGCTGAAAAAGAATGTAGCCTATAAACGGCTCTTTCATTACGAATGGCTCCGGCAGGACATTCAGGAATACTTGGCGAAAGGAGAATGAAATAAACAATAGATAAAAGAGAACTAAACCAAAAGAGAAAAAATATTTATGAAAGAAGTAATTGATACGGTGAGTGTAGCATTAGCGAGTGGGGAAGTGGAAGAATTGGGAGGAGCAGTGATGCAGGAAGTCAACCGCTCGTTACTATCGGCAGGAGTGAACGAAGAATGGGCTGACAAGATTGACAATCTGATAGTGCTGCTGTTTATTATCGGAATCGCTTTACTGGCTAACGTAATCTGCCGCAGGATCATCTTGCGGGTAGTGGCAAAACTGGTGAAGCAAACTAAGGCGACGTGGGATGATATCGTATTCGATCATAAGGTAATGGTACATCTTAGCAGAATGGTGGCACCGATTCTGATTTATATTGCCATTCCTATTGCTTTCCCCGAACATGCTGATTCCGGGTTGCTCGATTTCTTACGCAGGCTTTGCATGATTTATATCCTTGCAGTGTTCCTGCGGTTTGTCAGTTCGTTGTTTACTGCCATTTATCAGGTATACAGCCGGAAAGAGCAATATAGGGACAAGCCTTTGAAGGGACTTTTGCAGACGGCACAAGTCATCCTTTTCTTTATAGGGGCTATTATCATCATCAGTATTCTGATTAATCAAAGTCCGGTGGTGTTGTTGACGGGACTCGGAGCTTCTGCTGCCGTCCTGATGTTGGTATTCAAAGACAGTATTATGGGATTTGTGTCCGGTATTCAGCTTTCTGCCAACAATATGCTGAAAGTGGGCGATTGGATTACCATGCCAAAGTACGGTGCGGATGGTACGGTGATAGAAGTAACCTTGAACACCGTGAAAGTGCGCAACTTCGATAATACCATAACCACTATTCCGCCTTACCTGCTGGTTAGTGACTCTTTCCAGAACTGGCAGGGAATGCAGGAGTCCGGTGGGCGCCGCGTGAAACGCTCTATCAATATAGACATGAGCAGCGTGCGTTTCTGTACTCCGGAGATGTTGGCGAAGTATCGAAAGATACAGTTGTTGAAAGATTACGTAGACCGGACGGAGAAAGTAGTGGAAGAATATAACAAAGAACATAATATTGACAATTCAGTACTCGTAAACGGGCGTCGTCAGACAAATTTGGGCGTTTTTCGCGCTTACCTGACTAATTATCTGAAAAGCCTTCCTACCGTTAATCAGGAACTGACTTGCATGGTCCGCCAGCTCCAGCCGACGGAAACCGGTATCCCTCTGGAACTCTATTTCTTTTCGGCCAATAAAGTCTGGGTTGCCTATGAAGGCATACAGGCAGACGTATTCGATCATGTGCTTGCCATTATTCCCGAATTTGACTTGCAAGTATTCCAGAATCCTTCGGGTGCCGACCTGCGCCGGATAGGAGTAAAAATAGAGAAATAAGTATTAGAACAATAAAACACTGTTAACTATCCATTGTCATGACTACACCGTTACCAAATCAGATAATCCGCGAAATCACTCCTCTATCAGACAAGGACTGTTTTTATATTGCAGAACGTTATAAGACAGAATTTACTTATCCTATCCACAATCATTCCGAGTTTGAACTGAACTTTACCGAGAAGGCGGCGGGAGTGAGAAGGGTGGTCGGAGATTCTTCCGAAGTGATAGGCGACTATGATTTGGTCTTGATAACAGGTAAAGACCTGGAGCACGTCTGGGAACAGAACGAATGTCGTTCGAAAGAGATACGGGAGATAACGATCCAGTTTTCTTCCGATCTTTTCTTCAAGAGTTTTATCAATAAGAACCAGTTTGACTCTATCCGCCGGATGTTGGATAAGGCGCAGAAAGGACTTTGTTTCCCGATGTCCGCCATTCTTAAAATATATCCGTTGCTCGATACACTTGCTTCTGAGAAACAGGGATTCTATGCAGTAATCAAGTTTATGACGATTCTCTACGAACTTTCCCTTTTTGAAGAAGAAGCCCGCACATTGTCCAGTTCGTCTTTTGCCAAGATAGATATTCATTCGGACAGCCGCCGTGTGCAAAAGGTGCAGGAGTATATCAATGCCCATTATCAGGAGGAGATTCGCCTGGGGCAGTTGGCAGCTATGGTTGGAATGACGGATGTGTCCTTCAGTCGGTTCTTCAAACTGCGGACTGGTAAGAATCTCTCCGACTATATCATTGATATACGTCTTGGTTTTGCTTCCCGCCTGTTGGTGGATTCTACCATGTCAATAGCCGAAATCTGCTATGAGTGCGGATTTAATAATCTTTCCAACTTCAACCGGATCTTCAAAAAGAAGAAGGCTTGCTCTCCTAAAGAATTTCGTGAGAACTACCGGAAAAAGAAGAAGCTGGTTTAAGGTCCGTACATCTCTTCCATTAGTTGTTCGCAAGCTTTCTGGAGATGTTCTGAGTGGGGGCTTGTGCCACCGGCTTGTCACAGTTGTGCCATCGTGGTGTCACAGTTGTGCCAAGCCGATGTCACAGTTGTGACAGGCCGGTGTCATATCCCGGCACTGGGCTTGTCTGTCGTGTAATAATCTTGCAACCTATCTTTCAACCGATTGTATCTTCTCCGTATTACCGTTGTAACACCCACCCCCTACCTTTGCCCACGGATTTAAAACGTAGAGCAAAGTTCGATGAAAAAACTATTTCTTTTAAGATTTTCCGTTGCAGCCTTTTTTTGTATGCTGTGTGTACTTTCTTCGCTGGCTGCTAATATCAAGGTGAAAGGAGCTGTGAAAGACAAACTTTCCAAGGAGCCTTTAATCGGAGCAACGATTCGTCTGATAGGCACTCAGGCCGGAGCCGTCACTGATATGGACGGTAATTTTGAGTTAAATGCCGGTGGTGTGTTGGAAGGTATGTATGATATTGAAATAAAATATGTAGGATACAAGACCGAGGTTCGTCGCAAGGTCCGTGTGGAGAACGGCAAACTGGTGATACTGAATCTGGAACTGGAAACGGATGCACAGGAACTTGCCGATGTGGTAGTCGTAGCAAAGAAGAATCGTGAGAATGAAAATATGCTGCTGCTCGAACAGCAGAAAGCCGTCATTGCAGTGCAGTCCGTAGGGGTGAAGGAACTTTCGCGCAAAGGGGTTTCCGATGCGGAAGGCGCCGTAACCAAAGTATCAGGAGTATCCAAACAAGACGGAGTGAAGAACGTCTTTGTCCGCGGACTGGGCGACCGCTATAATGCAACCACCTTCAACGGCTTCTCCCTTCCTTCCGAAGACCCTGAATATAAGAATATCTCTCTCGACTTTTTCGGAACGGACGTCATACAGTCCGTAGGTGTCAACAAAGCCTTCAACGCAGGCGGCAGCAGTGATGTCGGCGGCGCAACGATCGACATCGTCTCCAAAGAACTGATAGGTGGCGGAAACTTCGGTATCGGCATTTCCGGCGGACTGAACACGCAAACCTTGACAGCCGATTTCCTCAAAATGGACGGGGTGGACTTTATGGGTTTTGCCAACCGCACCGAACCTGCCGACGAAAACACTTGGGGATTCAAGAATAAACTCGACCCTACCGAAAAACATCTCCAGATAAACCGGAGTTACAGCATTTCCGGCGGAAAACGTTTCTATATAGGTAAGGACAAGAATCCGCTTTCTTTCTTCCTGACCGCCGGACATACAACAGATTATCAGTATACGGACGAAGTGATACGCAATACCACTACCAGCGGCACAATCTATAAAGATATGCAGGGAAAAAAATATGCCGAGAATATCAGCCAACTGCTACTGGCCAACGTGGACTACGATATGAACAACCGTCACCACGTCAGCTATAACTTGATGATGATACACGCCGGCACGCAGTCGGTAGGCGACTACACCGGCAAGAATTCTATCTTTAGCGATGATTACGATAACTTGGGATTGACCCGCCGTCAGCAATCTAATGATAACCTTTTAATCGTCAATCAGTTGTTGACCAATTGGGGACTGACCAAATCATTAAGTCTGGATGCCGGTGCTTCCTACAATATGGTGAAAGGATACGAGCCGGACCGCCGCATCAACAATATCACGAAAGCGGAAAACGGATACACCCTGCTTCGTGGAAACTCTCAACAACGCTACTTCTCCGCACTGGACGAAGATGATATTAATGTAAAAGCAGGCTTGGTCTACCGCTTGAAAGACGATGTGGAAGAAATCTCCAATATCCGCCTCGGCTACACAGGCAGATTTGTAGACGACAGTTTCAAGGCTACGGAATACAACCTGACCGTGGAACATGCTTCCGACTTCCCTTCGCTGGATGGTTTCTTGCTTGATGATTACTATAATCGGGACAACTTATCTTCCGGCTGGTTCAAGATTCAGAAGAATGTGGACAAGTATACTGTCACCAAGAATATCCATTCGGCATACGCCGAAGCTACTTATCAGTTTACCTCGCGTTGGATTGTAAACTTGGGGTTGAAGTATGATTATGTAGATATCAATGTAGATTATAATGTGAATAGAGGCGGTTCCGAAGGAAGAAACACCATCCGGAAAGACTATTTCCTGCCCAGCCTCAATCTGAAATATAATCTGAATGAGAAACATTCCCTCCGTTTGGGGGCAAGCAAGACCTATACGCTGCCGCAAGCCAAAGAAATATCTCCTTACCGCTATGTAGGCGTGAATTTCAACAGTCAGGGAAATCCGAATCTGAAACCCTCGGACAACTATAACTTCGACCTCAAATGGGACTTCAATCCCAGCCCGACGGAACTCGTTTCGCTGACAGCTTTCTATAAACATATCAAAGATCCGATCTCCCGCATTGAAGTGGCCAGTGCCGGTGGATATCTCTCATACGAGAATATTTCGGATCGTGCAACAGTTGCCGGAGTAGAGGTAGAAATACGTAAAAATCTGTTTGTCCGTCCGTTGAGCAGTGCTGCGAACGGCATGAACAAACTCTCCTTCGGACTGAACGGTTCCTACATTTACACCAATGCGAAGATGCCTTTGGCAACCGTCACCACCGGTTCGCAACTGGAAGGAGCTGCCCCGTGGATTGCCAACTTCGACCTTTCTCACCATTTCACCCGAGACGAACGCAGTTTTGTCAATACGCTGGTTCTTAATTATGTGAGCGATAAGATTTATACGATTGGAACGCAAGGATATCAGGACATCATGGAACGGGGACTTGTCACACTCGACTTCGTCTCGCAGGCCCGGTTGAACAAATATCTCTCCCTCAACCTGAAAGCTCGCAACCTGCTGAATCCTTCCCATAAATTGAGTCGCAAAGCCAATGAGAGTGGCGAAAAGGTAGTGCTCGGCGATTATAAAAAAGGAATAAACATCAGCCTGGGAGTGTCGTGCACATTCTAAGTCCCGGCAATAGAAATAGAATAAGATAATTGATTACAGAACTTGATTATTAACTGATTACTGAATAGAATTATTAACTAATTATTGAAGCAAAATGAAAAGATTGTTTGTGAACTTTATGACGTGTGCCGCTATGGCAACTGCACTTACGTTGGCTGCATGTAGCAGTGACAGTGACGGAGAAGGTAATGGAAACGGTAATGGTGGAAACGGAGAAGGCACAGGTAGCTCTATCGTAGTGGGCGACAACATCCTGTCTGGAACACTGACCGGCGAACAGACGCTGGAATCTAAAGAATATATCCTGAACGGAACGGTAA
>OGJK01002158.1_pt1 | contig 15900 bp, 13 predicted proteins | sample 1571961 | NCBI WGS metagenome assembly OGJK01 (sample SAMEA2582120, study PRJEB24529) | metagenome | biome: Human gut stool | place: China | collected 2011 | reverse complement strand
CTACCGGCTGCTTTCTGTTCGTTCCACACATTGGTACTTGTTCCCATCTTCGCTTTTCATTATAACTGGTTTTCATTATAAAAAGCCCGGTGCCATTTGTCAAATAATTTTTATTTTGTTTCATTTCCCTCTGCCGGAATCCAGATTCCATTCTTTCCCCATGGCTGGATCATGCATATATAGCGCTTCTCACCACTCTTTAAAAATGTAATCTGTAAACCAACTTTTGTTTGATCTTCCGACTCAGAATCCTTTTCCACGGAAACAAATTTTTCGTCTGAAGACAGATTCAACAGTTGCCGTGCTGCCTCTGTCGGCTCAGTCAATACACCGGCTGCTGTCATATTTTTATTCAGCATTTTACCCATGCCATTCACACGATAATCCATCTGCGAATCATTGATTCCCTGTGCATAAGCTGTATCAAATTCGTCCACCGATGAAATGCCATCCGTTTTCGCATCCAGACTATCCGCAAACTGATTAATCTCTTCCTTTGTGATCTGAAACGTTCCGTTCTTCTGTGTATAATGAATATTTTCAATCCATACACTCACATGCGGATCTGATGTCTCTGCATAATAAAGAATCTCTGCCGTCTGTACTTCCGGGTTGATCTCATGCAGCCAGTAACCATTCATCTCTTTTCCGGTTCCGCCAAAGAAATCTCCAAACGCTCCCCACGGCCATGGACTTGACCACCCAAATGACGGAGTATCCCCGTCCACCCACAAAAGCTGTGCTTTCTCTAAATCTGCCTGTGCCTCTTCCGTTGTCATTTTCATGATTTTTGCTGCGTCTCTGTCACAAAATGCCTGTGCCCATTCCCCGATGCTCTGCTCCGTTTTTGCATCCACCATATTTTCCTGCACCGGTTTTTGTGTACTTTCCACTGTCTCTGTCGGATTCACAGTCTTTATGCCGGACGGCTTCTGGTTTGTCAGGCAGCTTACCGCCACTATGACAATCAAAAGCGTTGCAATTGCGGCCACCCAGGTATGCGGTTTCTTAAAATTCAACACGTTTTTAATCCTCCTTCCTGCATCCCCCTCTCCAAAAGCAACCGGTGCAAATGAATACGGGTGTCTTTCCATCGCAAAGGACAGAAGGGATGCACTATACCCCTGCTTAATTTCATTTCCAAACTGGGCAAGTACCGCCTCATCGCAGCTCATCTCCATGTCTCTTGTCATATAGAAAAAAGCGATCCAGGCAAATGGATTCCACCAGTATACGGCAAGAAGCACAAATGCCACCATCTTCCACAGTGGATCGTATCTGCGGATATGCCAGCTTTCATGTGCAAGTATATACTGCTGTTCCTTTTTCTCCATCCGAAACGGGATATAAATCTGCGGGCGGAAAATTCCCAGAACAAACGGAGACGGAATACGATCACATTCCCATATTGTTACTTTCCGACGAATACTTCCCTCCGTCTGCTTGGCAGATGTTAAAAGAACTGCCGTCTGTACCATCTTCCGGCATTTTATATAGGAATAGATCCCATATGCCAAAAATAACAGCATCCCGGTCAGCCATACCAAAAACAACAGCGCACATATCTTCTGTGAAGTTGTAAGCGCAGCTGTCAGACCGGCTGCTGTATGTGTCGCCTGATCTGTAACGTGTGATCCGGCAGCCGCCTGTGTCACCTGCTTTGTGACCGGCTGTGCATGCATCCCCGACAATCCGGTACGGTACACAATTTTTGTCAGCTGTGATTTTCTTTTTACCAGTCGCACCAGATTAAACAGACTGAATCTGGAAGCAATGGGCAGATCAAATATCATACGAATTCCAACTATCCCCCATAATCCATAGGAATATTTCTTTGGACATTTCCGTAAAAACATGCGCACTGCAAGTACTGCAAGAATTACAACTACCACAATTCCATTCCGTTGCAGAAACGACAAAAAAATGCCACCTGCCTTCTCCATCATCTGTCACCCCTCCTTATGCTCATCAATCATTTTTTTGAGCATTTTCGCTTCCTTTTTGGAAATTTTCTTACCCCCAAGAAATGCGGTGATAAAGCCCGGCAATGACCCGTCAAATGTACGGTCCACAAAATAACGGGATTCCTCTGCCTGCACCTGTTCCTTTGGAATTAAAACAGAAACCGTTGCATCCTCATTGGCAATGTATCCTTTTTCACACATTTTCCGTACAACCGTATAAGTCGTAGATTTTTTCCATCCAAGCTGTTCCTGACATAACTTTACAAGTTCCCCGGAGTTGATGGGAGCATGTTCCCATACGACACACATAAACCGGTAATCACTGTCACATAATTTTACATATTCCATCTTTTTCTCCTTCACAGGTTTATAGCTATCAACCTGTTTTCAGTTTATTCTTATAAACCAGAAATGTCAAGGTTTATTTTTATAGACTGCGAGAAATGTCAGAAAAATACGATGGAAAATGTTTGAACTCACCTTTTTAAAAAGTTATAATAAACGCAAAAGGAGATTGTGAAATCGCCCAAAATAAATAACTCAAAAGGAGGACATGTTATCGTGGAAAAAGTACGTTACATGATTTCCGATGCCGCCGCACTGGCCGGTGTGGAAACCCATGTGTTACGTTACTGGGAAGAAGAACTCGACCTGACCATCCCACGAAACGAGATGGGACATCGATACTATACACGAGAAAACATACAGGAATTTCAAAAGATCAAAGAACTCAAAGAAAAAGGATACCAGCTGAAGGCAATCCGCATGATATTACACAATAAAAACCCCGAAGATGCCGGTGTTTCCGTGCCGGATTCTGCAGCACCTGGTCCATTGCCCGCATGTAACCGGGAACATCATCACACGGTTGTCGCCAAACCGAACCGACAGAATACAGATAAAACCGACTTACCTGTAAATACCCTTTCCGCGGAAGAACGCATGGCACAGTTCCGGGAACTGATGAGTGACATTGTAGGGCATGCGATTGCACAGAACAATGAAGCACTCACACTCGATATCAGCAAAGAAATCCGGGAAACCGTCTTAAAAGAAATGAATTACCTTATCCGGGAACAAAATGATATGACGGAAGAACGTTACCGCCAGTTGAGTGCTGAAATCCGTGGGAAACTGCAAAAAAAGCATACGCTTTTTGCGAAGAAAGAGAAAAAAGGAAAAGAGAAAAAAGTCCACCGGGAAAAAGCAAACAAGGGAAACGTATTAAGCACGGTATAACCTGCTTTCCCATAGCCCCGGTTTCCATTTATAAAAATGGAAACTGGGGCATAGTCCAGCTAATTTTTGCGAGTTATACTGATCTTTCATCAGGTTCTATTTTAATCAATCATATCATTCTGGAATTTTGATAAATGCTCATACGGCAAAATCAGCCGCCCCCGAAAAAGACCACATCCATCATTCATAAGGCTATTATTCACTGCCGTAAACATATTTACATCTACCCCTGACAGATCAAGATCCTGTAACAATCTACAACGCTCATAAGCCTCGTCAAAATAAATACAGCCGCCTTGTAAAATCGCATCTCTCCGTCCTCTGGAAGTTTCCTGTTTTTTTTCATAAAATAAATGATTCGCTACTCCAATTTCTGCAATATCATCCATCTCTTTTGTTCTAAGCTGCATTTCCATATAACACCGGGCACTGTTGTCAAAAAACGTTATATGAAGCGAACGATATGAATTTGTACTTTCCCCATCAATATAATCCCTGTAATATGGGCGCACAGCATCATCCAATAGTAAAGAATTACTTCTTTTAACCCCACCTGTCGGCTCTGCCGTAAATCCACGTTCTTCCAAAAATTGTGGCAATACATTGGCAATCCGATATAAATACCTGATCTCTTCCTTCTTGCGATCCTGTTTTTGTTTCATATGACACCGTGGCATGGAAATCACAATACGGTACGCGATCAAATCGCGAAAACAGTTCAAACGCTCCTTGATTTCTGACACAGACGGATATGATCCATTCTTTTCATAATAATCGTATATGTATTCCACAATATATCCATTAAACTTTCCCTCTGCGCGAATCAACGACTTAATTCGTCCCTTGAAAGTAAAAGATAAATATGGATATTCCTGTGCCATATATTTATAAAACTCACGAATCTTCTGCGATTGCGAAGTCAGGAAATCATTGTGTTCCAAAAGTTTCATAATCTGTATCAAAAAGTTACAATGTACTAAATCCACTTCATTATGTTTCTGTACCGCCGAAATACGTAAATCCGATATGTATTTTTTTAAAATGCGAAGAACTGTATCCCCCGAATATAAGTAATCATTCAATGTAATCATATTTTCCCCATCCTAAAAAGTCGCGGTGCCGAGGCACCGCGATCCGCAAGATTATGTAATTGCAAGCTGATGTTTTACTTTACTCATATCAGATTCTAACACCGTCACGCGAATGGCAAGCAATTCTTTTTCATCATCTACTTTGCGTGCTTCCCTCAAATTACGCACTAAATCACAATGCCCTTCTGCAATCCGTCTGATATTTACATTTGTTTCATTTTCAATTACCAGTTCCAAACCGGTAACCTTTTCATCCAGTACCGTAAACTTCTGATCCAATACCGTAAACTTCTGATCCAATACCGTTACCTTTTCATCCAGTACCGTAAACTTCTGATCCAGTTCCGTTACCTTCTGTTCCAGCTTCGTTACTTTCTGTTCCACGCTGGCTACTCTCTGATCCAGTTCCGTTACTTTCTGTTCCACACTGGCTACTCTCTGTTTTATTTCAGACATTCCACTTTTGAGTTCCCTGACATCACTCTCCAGTAAATCAAGCCTTGTGTATACAGGTTCAAATTTCTGATCTAACAACTGTGATAAAATCACAATATCTTCCTGTGTCATCCTTCTTTCACCTCCGATCTTTTTATTTTTCTTTCTCCAAACTTTTCCGATAGCTACTATGTTAACATCCTTTTTCTTATTTCGCAAGCAGATTATCTCTCATCATCATTTTTCTGTATGATTAGGTGTTACTGTCCCTGTGTGTTAGGATAGTTGTCAGTGAAAGATAATTACTTTTGTGGTAGTATAGAGCTATCGCAGGAAGGGAGCTTTCATTATGAACTATAGTTCAGAGTTAAAGGATGCACTCCTCAGGAGGATGCTTCCACCAAACAATGAATCCATTACAAAAATTTCCAGAGAAGAAGGTATTTCCGAACAGACATTGCGTAACTGGCGGGACAAAGCCAGAAAGGAAGGCTATGCCACTCCTGGTACAGATGCCATCCCAGACAATTGGAGCACACAGGATACATTCTTAGTTGTTGTTGAAACAGCAAGCATGAATGAAACTGAACTTGTTGAATATGCCCGTAAAAAAGGACTTTATGTTGAGCAGATTAAGGCTTTGAAAGATGCCTGCATGAATGCAAATGGCGGCATCGCTAAAGAGGCCTCCCGACTAAACCGGGAACTCAAGGATTCTGAAAAAGAACGCAGAAAACTTGAAAAAGAATTACAACGCAAGGAAAAAGCTCTTGCCCAAGCTGCAGCTTTACTTGTATTGTCAAAAAAAGCAAATGCGATCTGGGGGGATCCCGAGGACGAATGATTAGCGCCTCAGACCGCGAAAATGCTGTACTGCTAATCAATGAAGCTATTGCATCTGGTGCATCCTGCAAAAAAGCCTGTTGGACTGTTTGGATTGTGAATTTCAATACATCTCATGTTACGGTTTATCCAGGACGAATAAAACAGCAACATTGTAACTCATCTTATTTCTTTCAATACATCTCATGTTACGGTTTATCACAACCGCGATGCACCGGCGGACGTGATCGAATACAATTTCAATACATCTCATGTTACGGTTTATCAAAAACCTTATGGTTGTGGTACCGAGAAAAGCATCATTTCAATACATCTCATGTTACGGTTTATCGCAAAACATCCGTGATTGATGCCATCCGGTACGCACATTTCAATACATCTCATGTTACGGTTTATCTAGTAGTAGACAATAATCTACCAAAATCGAGGAAATTTCAATACATCTCATGTTACGGTTTATCTAGGGATAACGAATGGATTCTTGGACGATACCACGTATTTCAATACATCTCATGTTACGGTTTATCGTTGCGAATATGTTCGATAACCGGAATCTGCAGACATTTCAATACATCTCATGTTACGGTTTATCAGAAGTTAACTGCTCAGGCGTAACTTTTTAAAAATCATTTCAATACATCTCATGTTACGGTTTATCGTAACCAGATTGATCCTAATACGGGTTTAGATATATTTCAATACATCTCATGTTACGGTTTATCCGTAGAAGAACGGAAGGCTTTATTGCAAAAGTTGTCATTTCAATACATCTCATGTTACGGTTTATCGCTCCGGATCTTATGCACCCGTGATTGCTGCACATCATTTCAATACATCTCATGTTACGGTTTATCAAAAGAAAAGACAACCGGAAAAACTGCCCTTGTTATTTCAATACATCTCATGTTACGGTTTATCCCGAGAAATTACATCACACTCGATCAGATCAGGCGCATTTCAATACATCTCATGTTACGTTTTATCTCCGTACACGCTGCAGCCCATTTTTTGCACAGTTAAATTTCAATACATCTCATGTTACGGTTTATCGTCGATATAATCAAAGACCTCTTGTGTCAAGCGGACATTTCAATACATCTCATGTTACGGTTTATCCAGATGTTTCTGTTATCGGTTCAGTTGTTCCAACCATTTCAATACATCTCATGTTACGGTTTATCTGCTTCGGTCTTACAATCGCAAACTCTCTATCATGATTTCAATACATCTCATGTTACGGTTTATCGCCAGATACGCGCCGCTCCTTTTGGCATGTGGATATTTCAATACATCTCATGTTACGGTTTATCACGTTATCAGGATACTGTAAATAGTATCTTGGAACTATTTCAATACATCTCATGTTACGGTTTATCATCACCATCATGAGACACTTTAATTAGTCTGCGAAGATTTCAATACATCTCATGTTACGGTTTATCCAGCGTACTTGTCTGTAAAATCTGTGACTTTTTCTTATTTCAATACATCTCATGTTACGGTTTATCATTTTTTTGGAGCCATAGCCAGAAGGCATGCCGTTATTTCAATACATCTCATGTTACGGTTTATCATCTTCCAGAAAAACTAACTGCGATTCATTTTTAAAATTTCAATACATCTCATGTTACGGTTTATCTTATTGCTTGGCTTTGGAACGCTTCATAGTCAAATGATTTCAATACATCTCATGTTACGGTTTATCCATAGGGGGTTCGCTTTATGGCTTTTTACAATGTGAATTTCAATACATCTCATGTTACGGTTTATCGATATAGATAAACTGTCCTTTTGGTTTCTTAATTGAATTTCAATACATCTCATGTTACGGTTTATCCAGACATCTGCAAAAGACGAGGCCACCACAGAGCATTTCAATACATCTCATGTTACGGTTTATCTTTGGTTCAAGCATCCGTAAACCTATATCTACAATTATTTCAATACATCTCATGTTACGGTTTATCTTCTCCGGCACTTCCAGAACTTGTCCCATCTATATAAATTTCAATACATCTCATGTTACGGTTTATCTATGGAATCCCTGTCTTTAACCATCCCGTCCACGAAATTTCAATACATCTCATGTTACGGTTTATCAAATTTGAAAATATAATCTTTGAAGCTAAAAAAGGATTTCAATACATCTCATGTTACGGTTTATCGTAAACTTTTCGTTGCTGTGAAAGTCTGGTACCCGAATTTCAATACATCCCATGTTACGGTTTATCAGTAAAGTACTGTAAAACCCAAAAACTGCAAGGACTATTTCAATACATCCCATGTTACGGTTTATCGAAATTTTCCCCAGCATCAGATGTATCTTTTCTCCATTTCAATACATCCCATGTTACGGTTTATCAATACACACAGAATCGATAAACTGGAACCAATTGTATTTCAATACATCCCATGTTACGGTTTATCGGCATGGATAGCGCGGATGCGGTAAAGCTTTTTGTATTTCAATACATCCCATGTTACGGTTTATCATAATGTTACCAAATCAAGTGCGCATTATTTTATATTTCAATACATCCCATGTTACGGTTTATCCGGGCTTCTGGCGGTTGCACCGGATGTAATTAAAGATTTCAATACATCCCATGTTACGGTTTATCTCATCCACCGAGGGGAGGTGACGCACCGTGGACGATTTCAATACATCCCATGTTACGGTTTATCTGGGACCGACTTTGCATTGAAAGCCATATGATAGCAATTTCAATACATCCCATGTTACGGTTTATCGAGAAAGCTTTACCATCTCTCCATTTGCTTCATACTATTTCAATACATCCCATGTTACGGTTTATCGCTAATCCCATAACTACCGCGTCTGCGTCTACCGTCATTTCAATACATCCCATGTTACGGTTTATCACAGAAACAGACGGATAGGAGGATAGACAATGTTATTTCAATACATCCCATGTTACGGTTTATCGTCGAGGAGTGTAACGCGCGGCGCTATTTTTCTAATTTCAATACATCCCATGTTACGGTTTATCCACGTCAGACATTATCGAAAATGATAATAATAACACATTTCAATACATCCCATGTTACGGTTTATCGTCCAAAATCTGTAATGTACATGTCAGATATACAAAATTTCAATACATCCCATGTTACGGTTTATCTAGTAGAACCATTACGAACAACAGAGCCATAAACATTTCAATACATCCCATGTTACGGTTTATCAAGCTCTTTGTTGCTGTGAAAGTTTGGTATCCCAATTTCAATACATCCCATGTTACGGTTTATCTAATGATTTTAAGCCATTTTTATCTTGGCATCTTTCATCATTTCCTTTATTTTACGTCATTTCAGCATTTTTTACCAGCCGATTATAAAATTTAACCATTTTATTTTTCTTCCCTTGTTTTCCTTGTATTCACAACATTCTTTAAATATTTTCACTTTAACACCTGGTAAAAATTTTTAAATCATAAGATCCTCTCCTGTAGAACAGCCCTCACTACCTATGATCTCTTCTCCAAACACATTATCATTCATCAATTTGATAATACACACGAAATCTTCCTGTTTATTTATCACCTGCTTCAACTCATTTCTAAGCTTTATACAGTTTGAAGGTGTAATTTCACCACGGAAAACAGATTTCTGAAAATGGGAAAGATACTTTTTGCATATCTTAAAAACTTTCTGAACACGCTTTTCCCCTACATCATAGAACAAAAATGCATAATTATAATTCAACTGTTTTTTCATAACTACATGCCCTCCTTCAGAGAAAACGGAACAAACTCCTTTTCTTCCAGAATGTTTTTTATAAGCTTGTAGCAATCTAATTTCATTGCTGTGCGATAGGACACTTTTCTTTTTAATTTTGGATGCATAAAAACACTTTCTAACCTTCCTTCAAAGGCTTCAATAAATATTTTACGCCCCTCCTCGTTCAGCACACAATAATTTACATTCTTTTCGAAATGTTTTTCCACTTGTAGCCTGCGGTTATTTACCAGATCAAAAATTGTACGAAAAACAATCACTGGCTTAAATACTTCACTTAAATCCAGACTCAAAGAAAATCTTCCCTCTGACGGTTCATGCAAAAAACTAATCCTCTGATCCAGATGTGTCTGATAAATTGCAGAAATTGTTTTCGTATATAATAAGGTGTTTCCAAATGATACCAGAGCATTCATTGGATTATCCGGCGGACGTTTTACTCTCTTATTCATGACAAAATCCTCTGGAAGAAAATATTTAAAATCCGCGTAGAAACGCATCCATACTTCTCCCTCATACGCCAGAAGTTCTTTGATTTCCTGTGCCTGTTCTACATTAAGGAAAAAATTCTGTTTAATCCAGTCTATTGTCTCCTTCACTTCTTTTTTATCATGCTTATAATAATGATACAAAATCTCATAAATGTTCAATCCAATCCCTTTTACAATGGCCTTTGCAACACTCATCCGGTCATTTGTAAACTTTTCTACCTGTTTCACCAAAAGTTTTCCACTCAAATAATGATCTCTCGGATAATAAGTTCCACTATATCCACCATAGTAATTAAAAAAATGCACGATAATATTGTTTTGTGCCAGAAAATCCAGTAATTTTGTGTTTATGCTTACCTCATTAAAACAATAAATTTCTTTTGTATTTTCAACCGGAAGATAAACGTTTTTGCCATCCTTGCGAAAACGTAACGAATTATCCTTTCTGGAAAGTTCCCCCATTGACATAATATATCTTGTACTTCCCATCTCCCCTTCTCCTTTCTGCATATGGCCAATTACAATTTACTCAGCATTAAACTTTCATATATAACAATATTCATAATACGCACATTTTTTACAGGTACTTTTATGAATACATTCCGGAGGTTCATCTTGCGCAAGTAATTGTTCAATCTCTTTTATATACTCCTGTAACTCTTTTTCTACCTCCTCCGTCAGTTCCAAAATTACAACCTTTTTATCTCTCCTGTTTTTTTCTACAAATTCAAGCTTTCCTTTTCTGACAATTCCTTTTGACTTTAAAATGCTGAGATAAAATAATAACTGCCATTTTGCTGCTTCCTCATCTGCATCTGATTTTTTTATCTCTGTAAGGTGTTCCTTGGTCAACTGGTCCAGCCGGATATTATCAATTGCAATCTCGGTATTCTTATGTCCCTGCGCTTTTTCCTCATGAATTACTTTTCCGATCTTAACCTGTTCACTGTTGTCCTCCAGATTCAATCGGTTTCCATGCAAATAACATTGCCTTTTACAATGAAAATAATAATTAATAAGTGTTCCATTTACCCGCATAAATCCCCCCTATAAAAACAAATCTGTATCGTCACTAAACAATTCTCTCTTTAAAACTCCATTTTCATCAAAGTATTCCTCTCCATTTTCGATAAAATACAAATCACCGATATGCTCATTTGCCTCAACCAATGCGGAATTCTTAAACTGGTAAATAAAAGCATTCATTTCACTTCTCAAATCGTGCAGTCTGACCTTTTTTTCAGCATAATTCATCTGTGTATTTTCAAGCAGTTCTTTATATTCCCACCATAACATACGACTATCAACATCCCCCAGTTTTCTTCCAAAACAAATGAAAATACCCTGGGTATTATCATCAATCAGTTTCATTTTTTCTGCAACTTCCGGCATATTCAAAATTCCTACCTTTTGTGAAAAGAATTCTTTTAAATTATTTTTATCAATCATTTCTCCTTTCTTTTTCAGGACTGGCAAAATATCGCTTTCATAAAAAGCAGAGAAATTTTTAGTTTCCAAAAATGTACGAATTTCCGGAACCATAAGTGTAACTCTCTCATCCCCGCGCACATCTTCTTTGTATATACTTTTCGCCTCATCCAGATTGAAAAAGTACACAACTCCGTCTTTTTTCCCGGACCGGTTAATACGCCCCATAAACTGCTCTTCACTGTCTAATCTGGAAATATCCTTAAAACCGATATCCATATCAATATCCACTCCAGCTTCAATGACCTGTGTGGCAACCAAAATCACCGATGACAGCCCTTTGATCTTTTCAATCAAATCTTTCCGTTCCTGAATGCTGCTGTCCCCTGTCATCAGGAACACAGATTCCACCCTTTCACCTAAAATACGATAAAATTCCTCCGCACTTGCTTTTTTGATAAACTCGATCAGTACCTTTTTATTCTTATTTTCCAGAACATGCTCTGCCAAGGATTCCAGTGTTATATCTTCCTCTAACAGATCGTATTTTGGAACGACTCTCTCCCGGAACATTTTATGATGAAAATATTTTAAACAATCCGAAAGTAACCGGACCGCATTTTCTTTATGATCGGTCAGCACTTCCAGATTCGGCAATGTTGCCGACATAATAATCACCTTGATATCCAGAAGTTCCGCAAACTCTTTCAGAAAAGCGATCATTTCACTCCACAAATTGATCTTATAACTTTGAATTTCATCCAGAACAATAACCGAATGACATAACTGTTGAAAACCAAAGACATCTTCTTTCGCATTCCCAAACATTGTCCGAAACAACATGACATGGGTGGACAAAATAAATGGATAATTCAGGAACTGACGATCCAGTAAAATTTCCTGATACTTTTTGGAATTTTCCCTGTCCTCTTCCACTTCTTTTTTATCTTTGAAAGGTACTAAGGAATTCACTACTGCAATCTGCGACATAATTTCCTTTTTGTTTCCAAATGTTTTTTCAAGAATACTCATGTTTTGTTCTACCAGAGTATTAAACGGATAAATATAAAACAGCTTTCTCAAATCTGAATTTTCCTGCATTAAAGTAAAACTTAAATTCATTGCCGTATTACTTTTACCACTTCCGGTAGGAGCTTCCAGATAAAAAACAGACTGATCTTTGTTCCTTTTTAAGTTCTCTTCCGCCTCTGAAAAAAGTTCTGTCCGAAGTATATTAATTTCACTTACCTGTTGCAGTTTTTCCGGTTCCATCGGATAGATTTCTCTTTGATAGTTTCGGATTTTTTTCTGCACTTCTCCGTCTTCATACTGCCAGATCATCTGTTGAATATCCCCGAATTTTCCGAAATCTGTAACTTCGATTCCACTCATAAATTCCGAAGTTGCATAATAATCTGCTGCTGTCAAAAGCGAAAACTGTAATCTTATCCATGCATATAATCCAATCGCCTGTCCCTGCGTCTGCATTTCCAGCCGATTTTCCATATTACCTGTGAAATGTTTATATAGTTTTACAGTTTCGCCATTTTTCCATTTCTGATACCACTCCCATGCCTTTTCTCCAATTTCGGTACTCCCTTTTCCCAACAGTTCATTCATATATTCAGAAAAATCCGAAAGATTTCCATGATGTCTCGAAATCACATAAGAATACATATATGCAAAATCTTTGAGTTTCGTTCTCTCCTGCTTGTCCTCCAACTGATTGATCCGTTCAATAAAATAATCCAGATAAAACATTGCTGATAATATGGAATGTCTGCTTCCAATTGCGTTATCCGGTGCCAGATCCATATGCCATGGATGCTTCATTTTATCTTTCTGAAAACGCGGGTTACATTTTCCAAAATCATGCCAGGTGACAATATTAACGGTCATTACATCAAATAAATATTTTCCTTCTTCACTGATTTCCTGCAAATACCGGTTTTTAAAATTGTCAAAAATACTGACCAGTCCTCTTTGTTCCACCATCCTTTTCCAATATTTCTGACACAATTTTGTATGCTCCTGCAAGGTTTCCTTTTTTTCTTTTCCTTCCAGCAGATGGGCAAAACACATATCTGAATCTTCCAGTACATCTCCAACATGAATCATATATTTTTCTACTTCCATAGGCTTCTCCTCTTGGTAACCTTCAACTCTTATTTTTATTCCACAGAATACATTTTTCTATAAAAACTCTAATCAGACTACAGATTTTATCACTGTCCTATCCCTAAAAAGTATTTTCCGTGATAAAAATCCCCTGCCAGATAAAACAGGCAGGGGAGTCCTTACATTTAATAAAAGGTCAGTATTTTATTTTCCAAACGGTATAGTGTACCGGTTTTAATATGTACATCCATATTCGTAAAACAAAATGTGTCATATTCATACAAATTTGTATATCCATTCAACCGCACTGGAAGCTTTTCCTCATACTTAAATACTTCCCGCTCATCCTCATCATCCGGGAAAACTACATCCCCGGTTCCTTTTGGATACATACAGGATAAAACGGTCATTTCTGTTGAAATCTCTTCTATTGATACTTTTTTTGCGTTTGTAATGTCTGCCGGATGATCATTTTTCCCCAGATATGGAAAATAAACACAACGGTTCTGTAATAAATATTCTGCTATTTTTTCTGCTTCCGTACCATCAAGTAAAAGATAAATTTCCCATTTTGGATTTTCCAGCCACTGCTCTTTTACGATTAGGTTGCCCCCCTGCTCTCCTGATGCGTATCCCACAGAGTTATTAAAAATCTGGATTTTTTTCGGAATATATCCACGCTCATTTTGTGGAATTATGGATATTTTTATATCTTTGAGTCTTTCATAAAATTCCGGATAGTCTTCCACAGCCGGCTCTCCTTTTTTCGGACTTTCCCACTTTTTCTGCGCATATCCGCCATATCCAAGGATTGCCCCAAACATTCCAAGCAGCACCACTTTATGAATCTGCCCAAATGTATAATAATGATAGGTATTTACTTCCGGCTTCTTAAAAAAAGCATCCTTTCCGCTGAGTGTAAATTGCAATGCCTCCATAAATTACACCTCTTTTTGTGTGACAATGTTATATACCTGCACTCCTTTTCCTTCCGATACCAGTTTCGTGGTATATGGATTGTAATAAACTTCTATACTCTTAATCTTCTCCCGCATCTCATTTAAAATTTTCTCACATGCACTGATATCGATCGTATTCTGTTTATCCCCTTTTTCAAATGTAATATATTCTGACAAATTTGGCAGATATACTTCCGGATCTGTTTCTACAAAAAGAGCAAATTCATTTTCGCATCCCTCTTTTGCATTGGTTGCATACGCGGTAGCAGAAACCAACGCTGTTCTCTTAAAATTCTGATAATCTTCTTCTGTATAACCTTCGGTAACTCCGAGTGCCACCAGTTCTTTATATGCCAGAGGATTGATCACAAATGGATAGAAATAATGTGCTTCATTGCTTGTAACTTTAGTGCCCAATGTAGAATTTTTAGCTTCTTCATTTTTTTCACTGTCTTTTGACCCATCCCGGAACGGAGAGAGAATCTGCTGTTCCTCTGCAACCGTCCCATCATATTTATTAAATCCCTGGCCAAACTGTACTGCACCTGTAATAGAGAAATTATTCTTGGCTTCTGCGAATGTAGCACCAAAATTCTTCACATCTACCGCAGACATCAGATTTGTCAAAACTTCCTCAGAATTTTTTCCCTCAATATCTTCTCTAAAGATTTCTTTATAACGACTTTTTAAAGTTCTCGGTATCAGTGCCCCACTTTTTGAAAACTCCATTGATTTTATATACAACACTTTCTTTCCTTCATTTTCCCACATTTTTTTCATCGGATACTTTAATGCCTTGTCACTTCCATACACAGTTCCATCCGACATACTTTTCGGATACCCCGTAAAATCAGCATTCCAGTTTGCCATAATAGAAGAAATTCCCAAGACCCCATATACTCTCTTTTCCATGTTACACTTCCTCCTTCTCTTTCTTGTTTGACTCATAAATCAAATTATTACTGATGTATCCTGCTACGATATCTTCCTGACTTACTTTTCCTTCCGGCAGATAACCACTAACCATCGCATATAACTGGTTAAAACGTTGTCCTGCCCGTTTGATCAAATAATTATATTTCATAAAATACTGATGCAGTCTTGTTTTGATCACATCATCACTTGTCGCATTAAAAAATGGATTTCCCAGCGAATGGACTCTGTTTTGTGTTTTACTTAATGAAATAAAATAATCTGCTAACTGTCCCACTGCATAGAAATATTCCATGTCGCTTTCTATTTCACAATCCTGCTGCTGATTGATTTTTTCCCGCAATGCATTTCGTATATCATGATATTTATCTGCCATATGATCTCCTCCAAAATATTCACTTAATGAACACATTAAATTAAACTGTTGTCTGACTTTTTTTGTATATCCGTTTTGCAGGGAGTTTTTGATCATGTCAAAACATACTCTGTGCAAAATGTGATCAATATTTGCCTCCCGTCCCTTATACAACCACGCAAAAATGGAAGCTCTCGACCAAATCAAATTTCTTTTAATTGCACCCTCAGCACCAAGCTGATCTTCCGGTGTAAAATAATTTCCAATTAGCCAGTTCGAAAATAT
>OGJK01002142.1_pt1 | contig 15993 bp, 10 predicted proteins | sample 1571961 | NCBI WGS metagenome assembly OGJK01 (sample SAMEA2582120, study PRJEB24529) | metagenome | biome: Human gut stool | place: China | collected 2011 | reverse complement strand
CTCGGAACAGGCTGAGAATTATATCAAGGGATTGGAAGAGGAGATTGCCCGGGTGAAATTTGACATCGAGCATATTATTCCTTACTCGATCAATTATTACGAGAATATCAAGAAAAAGTACGGTAAAGGTCGGGAACGACTCACTGAAATTCGGAATTTCGAGAATATCGAGGCCACGAAAGTCGTGGTGGCAAACGAAAAGTTGTACATCAACCGGGAGGAAGGTTTTATCGGGACGGCCTTGAAGAAGGACGAGTTTATCTGCGAGTGTTCGGATATTGACGACGTGATTGTGTTCCGGAAGGATGGTACGTATTACGTGACTAAGGTGGCAGATAAGTTGTTCGTTGGAAAAGACGTGCTGCACGTGAATGTGTTCAAGAAGAATGATAAGCGTACGATATATAACGTGGCCTACCGGGATGGTAAGGTGGGACCGTCTTACGTGAAACGTTTCTTCGTGACGGGAACGACCCGCGATAAGCAATATAACTTGACGAAAGGTACGCAGGGATCACGGGTGTTGTATTTTAGTGCAAACCCGAACGGGGAGGCTGAAGTGATTAAGGTATGCCTGAAACCGAAACCGGGAATGAAGAAACTGGTGTTCGAGTATGATTTTGCAGGCTTGGCGATTAAGGGGCGCGACTCACAGGGGAACGTGTTGAGTAAGAATGATATTCATAAGATTTCCTTGGTACAGAAAGGGGCTTCCACGCTGGGTGGTCGGAAGATATGGATTGACGAGGATGTATTACGGTTGAATACTGATGGGCGTGGCCGTTACTTGGGAGAATTCCAGGGAGAAGATCGGATTCTGGTGGTGAATAGAAACGGTACTTACTACACGACGGATTATGATTTGAGTAATCACTACGAGGAGGGATTCTCGGTGATCGAGAAATATGAGCCGGAGAAAGTATGGTCGGCTGTTTTCTTTGATGCGGAACAGCAATTCTATTACTTGAAGCGTTTCCGTTTCGAGAATGTGGTGCGTCACACGTTGTTTATCGGGGAAACGGAAGGTTCGTATCTTGTAGTTTTGAGTGGTGAAAAGCGGCCCCGGTTCGAGGTTGTGTTTGGTGGGCGTTACGAAAGTCGTCCGGCTGAGGTGATCGTGGCGGATGAGTTCATTGCCGAGAAATCATACAAGGCTCGCGGAAAGCGGGTAACGACTTACGAGGTGAAGCAGATTAACGAGATCGAACCTTTGGATAGTGGGGAGGAGGAAAGTGAGGATACGACTTCGACCGATATTGATTTCGAGATCACGAACCCGGATATGCTGAGTGACGAGGCGCAGATGAAGTTGGATTTTGAATAAATGGCGGGAGTGATAAGTATGAAGTACTTTATCGTGGGATATATGGCAAGTGGTAAGTCCACGTTCGGGAAGGAATTGGCCAAGGATAAAGGACTTCCTTTTCTGGATTTGGACGAGTGTGTCGAGTCCAGAGAGGGACGGTCGATTTCGGAGATTTTTGCCAAGGAGGGGGAGGAGTATTTTCGGAAGAGGGAACGGGAGATCTTGCATGAAATATGTAACGAGGCGGATGAGTTCGTGCTGGCCACGGGAGGGGGAACACCTTGCTTTTTTGACAATATGGACTATATGAACCAAGCGGGAACGACTGTTTTTTTGAACACGTCGCCTCTTGTTATTGTCGATCGCTTGAAACGGCAACGTGCCGACCGGCCTTTATTAGCGATGTATTCCGATGATGAGTTGGAATTTTTTGTTCGGGAGCATCTGGAATCCCGACTTTCTTTTTATTTGAAAGCTAAGGAACAGGTATAGTACCCGTGTCACGTGAAAGTGCGGGGCGTGTTTATTGGGAAATAAGCCCCCACGTGGCAACTAAAGACGTGTGCCCTACCCATCATATTCGATCAGCTCAAGTGGCTTTGAAACGAAGGAGAATGGAGTGAGAAACGTCCATCCCGACTTATTTCCCGCTGAACTCTTTTCGGAATGATCCCAACTTTCTTTTATTTCCGTTTACAGATTTCGTTGTACGAGCAAGTACGGCACTTTTCCGGTAGTTCCGTTTGCGTGAACGGTACTTCGGGTGAAAAGAGTTTTTCCAATAATTGCACGAGTAGATCTTGAAATTCCGGTTCGTATGGTTTAAAGCGATGAATCGGTTCTTTGTTACATTTCAACAGATAGCTGTAATTGGGCGTGAAAAGCAACTTCGTGCTGTATATTCCCGGAAGAATTGGGTCGGTACCGGGATTTTCATACTCGTACATCATGCAATAGAGCAAGGTTTGGAAAGCCGCTTTATTTCGCTGTTTGTTATTTGAATCAAAGATGGACGGCAGGGTTTTAAGATCGGTTTTGTCGGTTCCGGTTTTGTAGTCTATGACACGGGTTCCTTGGGCTACCCGGTCAACTCGGTCAATGTCTCCTTCCACGTAGATCATGGTGGGCTGGTCAAAAGCAGAAATCGTGACGGGCATACGATATTTTCTTTCCATGGAAATGATGTGGAAAGGGCATAACGTTTTATCAAATTCGAAAACCTTCTTCACGTACTTTTTCACGACAGATAGTACAAGGTCATTAGCCCCGCTTTCCAGCATTTTGGATACGGTTGTGTCATATAACTTCTCGTAGGCAGCCTGGATATGTTGTTCAATCAGTGAATCGTTTTTCATCAAGGCGTCGAGGCCTTCTGCCGTGATCTCCCCATCGGGGAAAGTTTGGTAGAGAGATTGTGTACTTTGATGGAAAATAGTCCCCAACAGGCGGTGATCCAGTTCTTCGGCCATCTCTTCTTTCTCTTTGATCCGGGCGATGTATTTGAAATAAAATTTCAAGTGACATTCCATGTACGTGTTGAGTGCGGATGGCGATATTCCCCGCTCGTTTTCATCCGTGTAACTTTTCAGTTGCTCCAGGATCGATGGATTTTTAGGGATGGAAATGGTTGGGTTGTCTTGAACCGATATTCTGTTTTGGAAATGGACTTCCCGGATGGGTAGTCCCGATTCGTATTTTATCTGGTAAAGGAAACGACTCATCTCACCGCTATTCATGCCTTTCGTGACATCCGTGTATAACAGTTTGATGTTTTTAGCCCGTTGCAAGAGACGGTAAAAGTAATAGGCGAAAAGGGCATCCATATGTTCCGGGGTAGGTAGTCCGAATCCCAGTCGCAGGTTGTAGGGGATAAATGACGAGGCGTGTCCGCCTTTGGGCAGAATCCCCTCGTTGGCAGACAGGATAATCAGGTTTTTGAAATCCAACATACGGGTTTCCATCAATCCCATGATCTGCATGCCTTCCAGCGGTTCTCCGGAGAATGGGATGGACTCACCTTGTAATATCTTGTGAATAATTTGCAGGTAAAACTTGTTGTCCGGGATAATATTTTCTTCGATAAAGGTGTTTTTAATGCCTTGAATCGTCGTGAAAATCGTGAATAGAAATTCCTTTTCGATGGCTAGGCTTTCATGGCCTTCGGGTTGTATGGAAGTAATCAGTTGCTTCAAAATGCGCAACAGGTAATCGAGTAAGTTCTCTTCCGACGAGGAGAATATGGCCCGTGTGATGTCACTGAATTGAAGACTTTTTTCTGCCACGTACACGATATTGTTCGTGTTGATGTAATTCGTGATCTTTGGAATATCTTCCGAACAGGAACTTTTTATCAGTTTATGGTTCAACAGGGCAATGACCGGTTTGTAGTAATAATGGGTCATTTCTCCCTCTTTCTTGGCATAGTGCTTTAAATCTCCCAGCATGGCAATCAAGGCGGCAACAGATGTGTTTTGTGCCGGGTACCCCATCGTGATGTTGATTTTGTCGATCGTGTCGGGAATGGAGTGAATAACCGGGGTGAGTAGGCTTTCGTCGCAAAGAACGATGGCCGTGTCCGTGTATGAATTTTGCCGTTCCGGATGGATCTGTTCGATCAGTGTCGGGATTAGTTTTGCCTGTCCGATGGTTGAGGGAACAGAGATGTACTCGATGGCTTTGTCGTTGTACCGGAAGTTATTGAAATGTTCCAATCCAAGGGCATTGGGAAACAGTTTCATATTCTCCCGAATGTAGAGTCCCGCTTCGTGGTTGTCGTTTGCCGAATAGTACAAGTCGTAATCCCAGTAAAAGAGGGCTTGTCGATTGTCCCGAAAATAGGAAAATATCCGTTTCTCGCATTGATTCAAGGCATTGAATCCGGCAAATATCAGTTGGTGATCGGTGTGATGTTTGGAGAGTTGTTCGCAGAACAGACGTTGTCCCATTCCTTCGTAACACAGGTTTTCAGCGAGTAGTTTTGCCTTGAAACGGGTGTAGGTTGGGTAGAGTTTATCCCACACGTTCAAGAATTCCTGTTGTTCCCGGCTGTATTTTTCCGAGTTGAAACTTCGCCAGAAACTTTGAATAAACTCCACCTGTTCCGGGGTAAGGTAGGGGAAGGCAGATTCAATTTCTTTTAATGCCGTGATATTTGAAAAGAGATCTTTCGCATCCACGAGATATTTATCAATGTCATCAAAATCGCCAAGTAACATATTGCCCCAAAAATAGAAATCGTCAAAACGTTCGGTCGTTCCGGCGTATTCTTGATAGGTCTTGTAAAGTTTGATGATAAGAGTCAGTTCTTCGGCTTTTTTCAGTCCGGTTTGGCGTTCTATGAATTCGCTCAACGTCAGTATCTCCGGCATCCACACGGGACGATCAATCAGTTGGGCCAGTTCTTGAGCCAAGAATAAGCCGGCTCGTTTGTTCGGGAACAGAATGGTCAGGTTGTCAAAATTATAGCTGTATTTCTGAATCAGATCTTTTGCTAGGAGATGGAGAAACGAATTCATATTTTATTACTATTTTTGTTTCGGAACAAATTTACAATTTAATCATTAGATTCAATATAGATTTATGCTGAAAGAACTGTTATTAAAAAATAGAAGTTACCGTCGTTTTGTTCAGGATGTTCGGATCTCACGGGAGGAATTGACGGAATTGGTTGGGCTGACTCGGTATTGTGCATCGGGAAGAAATGCGCAGGCGTTGAAGTATAAGGTGGTGGCAGATGTTGATTTGTGTGACAAGGTGTTTCCTAATTTAGCATGGGCAGGTTATCTAAAAGATTGGGATGGTCCGGAAGAGGGAGAACGTCCGGCAGCTTATCTGATTCAATTGTTGGATACTTCTATCGTGGAGAACTGTTTGTGTGATGACGGGATTCAAGCACAGACTATATTGTTGGGAGCCGTGGAGAAAGGGTATGGTGGTTGTATTATTAAGGCTTTTAAGAACGAGTCTTTGCGTGAGGTATTGCAATTACCGGAGCATTTGAAGATCATGTATGTTATCGCATTGGGTAAACCGAAAGAAACGGTGGTGTTGGAAGAGATGAAAGACGGTGATTACAAGTATTGGCGGGAGACGGACGGATCGCATCATGTACCGAAACGGGCTTTGGATGAATTGGTGATTCTGTGATAATTGAAGGTTTGATTCTAAATTTGGGATTGTAGAAATGAAATTACTTTGTGCGGAGTATAATGAGGCGGGTGAGGTAGCCTATAATGTCATTGGCGACAATGCCCTCCTGCGAAACAATGATGATTTCTATATTCCGGCTTTTGCCACGGAGTTGAGTTGTGTGCCGCAAATAGTATTACGGATCGGGAAGATCGGAAAACACGTGGCAGAACGTTTTGCCGAGCGGTATTACGAGGAGGTGGGAGTGGGAATCCGTTTTTACGCGGACAATTTGGAAAGGGAATTGTTGGCGGCTTCGTTATCTCCCTCGGCTGCGATGGCTTTTGATTCTTCGGCTGCAATTTCTTCGATGAAATCATTGGCGGGTGTCTCGCTGGAAGATATGATTTTTTCATTTGAATTGAATGGGGAAAGTGTTCTCACAGGTAAAGTTGGTGAGATTTCGCAAAAACCGGAGAAGACACTTGCCGTAATGTCTGAGTATTATATGTTGAAAATAGGAGATTTCTTGTTTTGTGGGGGAGTTTTTCGACAAAGGAACTTGTCTATCGGGGATCGCCTTCGGGGTCTTTTAGACGGGGAATGTTTACTGGACTTTCAAATAAAATGATAGAAATAAAAAATCGGGTTTTTAAGAACCCGATTTTTTATTATTTGCAATACAAGAAACGTTTGATCTTATGAGTAGGTGTCTTTTCAAAAGGTTCGTGTTGTACGAGTACGAGCTGTAGTTTTGAGAAGTTATTCACCCGGGCATTCACGTAATCCCGTAATTCTTGTTTTTGTTCTTCAATATAATCGTTGATTTTTTCTTTGTAGTTTCCCGCTTGGTCTTTTAATTTCTGGTACTGTTTTTCAAGTTCTTCCATGTTGAAATGAACCATGGCAACCAGTTTACCACTATTTTCCACTACCAAGGATTCGTTCACAAAACGGAAGTTATTAATGATAGATTCGATTTCTTCCGGGTAGATGTTTTCTCCGGATGCACCGAGAATCATGGTTTTGATTCTTCCGCGGATAGCTAATCTGTTCTTCTTGTCAAAAGAACCCAAGTCTCCAGTTTTGAACCAACCGTCTTCTGTGAAGGTTTCTGCCGTGAGTTCCGGACGTTTGTAGTATCCTTTCATCACGTTAGGACCTTTGATCCAGATTTCACCTTGTCCGCTCTTGTCTGGATCGTTGATTTTAATTTGTACGCCTTCCATGACGGGACCTACTCCTTGAAGGAAGGTCTGTGACGGGTTGGAACCCGCGGCCATGGGAGCTGTTTCGGTAAGTCCGTAACCGATAGCATAAGGGAATTTAGCTTCCCGAAGGAATTGCTCCACGGTTCCATCCAGTTTAGAACCTCCGATTCCGAAAAATTTTAATTCCCCACCAAAGGTTTCCATTAGTTTCTTTCCTGCCAATCGGTTGAATAATTTACGAGCAGGGGCGAATTGGTAGAGCTTGCTCATCAATTTCGAGCTAGTGAATTTAGGTAGCACTTGCGACTTGTAGATTTTCTCGATAATCAATGGCACGGATAAAACTACAGTAGGACGGATTTTCTGCATCGCCGGAACAAGTAGTTTCGGGGTCGGCACCCGATCCAAGTAATACACCTGTGCTCCGAACATCAAGGGTAACAATAATCCCAGCGTATTCTCGTAAGTATGTGCCATCGGTAGAATACTCAAGAAACGATAAGTTTCATCCACGGGTTGGATGGTATGGCACTGACGTGCATCCCATACCAAGTTTTTGTGTGTTAAGACCACTCCTTTTGAAAATCCTGTCGTACCGGAGGTATAAATGATTGATGCAATGTCCTCTTCTTCAATTGAAACTTCAGGAAGAGGAGTTGTGTTATTCAAACTAATATCCGGAACCAATTTATCCAATTCTTCCGGTTGGTAACATCCTTCCGGGATAGTTGAAAAGTTATTGATCAAGATTTTATGCTCAAGGAACGGTGTTTTTACTCCTTCCAAACATTTTGCCAGTAAGCGAGAAACAAAGATCACTTTAACCTCTGCGTGTTCCAGTATATTCTGGAGTTCAGTAGAACAGAAGCCCGGTAAGACAGGTACGGCAATAGCTCCAATGTTTGCGATAGCAAATTGGGTAATACCCCAGTTTGGCATATTAGCACTTAAAATGGCAACTTTGTCTCCTTTCTTTACACCTAAATGCAGTAAATGGTTGGCAATAGATACGACTTCGTTATATAAATCTTGGTAAGTTTTTTTTCCGCTTGCGACAAAATTTAAAGATAAATTTTTTGAAAACTTGGAACAGCTATTTTTCAAGAGTTCCGGTAACGTCAATTTCTTTAAAGTCATGTTTTAATAATATGAATTTTCCATACAAAGATAATACAGAAAACAATACGATGTGGTTAAAATATTTAAAAATAGAGTAAATGGCTTGAAAGTGAGGGAAAATTGAAACAATTTCTGGTGTTTTACGTATCGGCAACACTTGATTTATTTGAGGGACCCGGCTTTTTCTTCTTTTCCCGAAAAGAAGAAAAAAATAGACTCCGATAATGTCATCGGAGTCTATTTTTATTATTATTTTGTAGGAATTGCAGCTAAAGTAGCTTTCAAGAATTCCCAGAATTTACTTACAGATTCGATGTTCACTTTCTCGTCTGGAGAGTGAGGAGAACTGATGGTCGGTCCGAAAGAAATCATGTCCCAATGTGGGTAGGCAGATCCTAGGATACCACATTCTAATCCGGCATGGATAGCCATGATTGCCGGTTTCTTACCGTATAATTTCATGTAAACTTCTTCCATTTCTTTGCGGATAGCTGAATCCGGATTCGGTTTCCATCCCGGGTATTCTCCGGTAAAGTTAATCTTGCTTGCTTCTGCCAGTTCAAATACAGATGCTACTACTTGAGCTAATGATGTTTTAGCAGTTTCAACAGAAGAACGCATTAACATGTAGATTTCGATCTTTCCTTCCCCACCTTTCACGATCGCCAAGTTGTTGGATGTTTCAACCGTGTCCGGCATGGAATCGATCATTCTCATGGCACCATTCGGGCAAGCCTTGATGGCGTTAATCAGGTTGTATTGTACTTTTACCGGCATCACGTTTTGTGGAAGAGCTGTTTCTTCTGCAAAGAAAGTGAGATTCGGTTCTTTAGCGCTTAATTCAGCTTTGAATATTCCCTCGTATTCTTTTACTTTAGTCAGGAATTTGTCAGCATTGGCAGCCGGAACAGTCATGATGCCGAATGCTTCACGCGGGATGGCGTTTCTCATGTTTCCACCGGATACGGAAGAAAGACGAAGATCCAGCTCTTTGCTGACTGCTTTCAAGAAACGGAAATATAATTTATTGGCATTTCCTCTACCTAAGTTAATATCCATTCCGGAGTGACCTCCTTTTAAACCTTTCAGTGATAATTGGAATGCTTTATGTCCTGCTGGAACAGCTTCAGGTGTGTAATCGAATGCGATTTCTCCATCAATACCTCCGGCGCAACCAACATACAATTCGCCTTCTGTTTCAGAGTCAAGATTTAACAAGATGTCTCCTTTTAACCAGTTGTGGCGGATACCGTTTGCTCCATCCATTCCGGTTTCTTCAGTAGCAGTGATTAACACTTCAACCGGGCCGTGAGGAATATCTTTTGATAATAGAATGGCCATTCCAGTGGCAACACCAATACCGTTGTCTGCTCCAAGAGTGGTACCGTCTGCTGTTACCCATTCTCCGTCGATATATGCTTCAATAGGGTCTTTGGTGAAGTCGTGTTGTTTGTCTTCATTTTTTTGAGGAACCATGTCTAGGTGACCTTGTAGGATAACTCCCTTGCGGTTTTCCATCCCCGGGGTTGCCGGTTTGCTCAATAATATATTGTTAGCCTCGTCCATTTCAGCATGGATTCCGTTCTCTTTTGCCCAATTCATAACGAATTCTCTGGCTTTTTCTTCATGGTTTGACGGGCGTGGTACTTGAGTTAGTTTATAAAAGTTTTCCCAGATAGCTTTGGGTTCTAACGTACAGATACATTTACTCATAACGTTTTTATTTTTAAATTTATGATTTAAGATTTCAGTTTGGTTATCCCGAAGATAATTACACTGAGATCATGTTTATTTCTATCGTTTGCAAGATATAAAAAAAACAGATAAGTTGTGACTCAATCACAACTTATCTGTTTTTTTGTTTCAACCTGAAACTAGAATCAACTTTTGAAATTTTATTTCAAGTGTTGATTTAAATAGTTCACGAATTTGGTATACAGCTGTAATCGGGTGTAACCGCCATATATGCTATGGTTACGGTTGGTGTAAATCTGCATATCAAATTGTTTGTTTGCCTGCACGAGAGCTTCTGATAGTTCGTAGGTGTTTTGCACGTGTACGTTATCATCTGCGGTTCCGTGGCATAACAACAAATTTCCTTTTAAGTGTTTTACCCAATTAATCGGGGAGTTGTCATTGTAGCCGGAAGGATTATCCTGCGGGCGTCTCATGAAGCGCTCCGTGTAAATGGAATCATAGAATCCCCAGTGAGTAACGGGAGCAACAGCGATAGCCGTGGAGAACACGTCATTTCCTTTCATAAGGCAAAGTGATGACATGAATCCGCCAAAACTCCAACCCCAGATACCTACTTTTTTAGCATCGATGTAAGATTGTCCGGCAAGCCATTTGGCCGCGGCGATCATATCGTCACTCTCGATTTTGCCGAGTTGCATATAGGTACATTTACGGAATTCTTCCCCTCTGGCTGCAGTTCCTCGAGGGTCAATACAAGCCACGATATAACCTTCTTGTGCGAGGTATTGTGTCCAGTCCATACCCCAGCTATTGCTTACTTGCTGAGAATTTGGACCACTGTATTGGATGATTAGTAACGGGTAAGCTTTTGATGCGTCAAAATCCACGGGTTTCATGAGCCATGCGTTTAACATGGTGGTTCCGTCTGCTGCCGGGATTTGAATGAATTCTTTTTTGGCAACATCGTAATCTGCCAGTTTTGTTTTCAATGCGGCATTGTCTTCCAGCGTGCGGACGGCTTTACCGTTTGCTGCGTACAAGGTGTACACGTGAGGCATATCTGCGTTAGATACTATATTAATATAGTATTTGAATGATTTACTGAATTCTGCTTCATTCCATCCTTTTGTCGGGGTAAGTTTTTTCTTTTTGCCCTTCAAATCAATGGAGTAGATGTATTTTTCCAGAGGAGATTCTTCATGAGAAGCATAATAGTAAAGTTTTTTTACCGGATCGTACCCGTAGAAGTCAACCACGTCGTATTTTCCGGAAGTGATCGGCTGAATTTCTTTACCGCTCATGGCATACAAATAAAGATGAGAATAACCACTTTTTTCACTACTCATGATGAAATGTTGCCCGTCTTCCATGAAGATTAAGTTGTCCAGGTTGCTTTCTGCGATATAATATTTATTTTCTTCCCGATAAAGCACGGTTGTACTTCCCACACGGGCATTGGCCAACAGGATTTCCAGTTGATTCTGGAAACGGTTTAGTTTCATGATGGCTAATCTTTTCGGATCTTTTGTCCATTTGATACGGGGGATGTAAATATCTGTTTCTTCACCAATATTCATTGGGGTGGTGACACGATCTTTAATGTCATAAACGTGGACGCTCACGATGGAATTGGTTTCTCCGGCTTTCGGGTATTTATAGGAATAGTTCGAGGGATAGAGGGCATTTTGTTCGTATGCCGGATATTGTCCTATGAACATATTCATGTGGTAAGTCTTCACGGCTGATTCGTCAAATTTGATGAATGCGAGAGCAGATCCGTCGGGAGCCCACTCGAAGGCTTTGTTGAATCCGAATTCCTCTTCATATACCCAATCGGGAGCTCCGTTAATGATCTCGTTAAATTTCCCATCAAAGGTAATTTGGATTTCGGAACCGAAACGTAAGTCTGCGATAAAGATATTGTTATTTCTCACGAATGCCACTTTCGTTCCGGTAGGAGAGAAGGTTGCCAAACGTTGAGAACCTCCTTCTGATAAAGGTTTTAATTCCTTGTTTTTAAAATCGAACACGAAGTAGTCTGCCGTGAATGAACGACGGTAGATCGGATTTATATTCGTGCAGATCAATATCCGGTCTTCTTCCGGGCTGAATTCGTAATCTTGGATGGTCTGAACAGCTTTGTACTTGGGATCGTTCAAGTCTAGTAAAGTGCTTACGGCTTTTCCGGTTTTGTAACTATACATGACCAGTTTTTTACCTTTGTCTTCCAACACTGTATAGTGTTCCCCGTCATTTAGCGAACGAAGACCTGAAACACCTTGTGTCCTGAACGTGTAGGTCAAGTTAAAATCTTCCAGAGTGAATTTTTTGCCCTTGTTTTGAGCGTTTCCGGGTAGGGCAAACCCCACGATAAACATACATACAATTAACTTGTAAAACATCCTCATGACAATTATTTTTTGTTTTTTTAATTTGGACCAAAGATATAAATAATTTTAGATTTATGATTTTAGATTTAATTATTCCTATCTTTGTGCGCTCAAAATCATGATTAGATGAAATATACCCTTTTAGCGAAAGACAAAAACAGTGATGCACGATGTGGTGTGTTAACCACGGATCATGGGAATATTGAAACTCCGATCTTTATGCCGGTGGGTACGGTGGGAACCGTGAAAGCCGTGCATGCGAGAGAGTTGAAGGAAGATATTAAGGCCCAGATCATTTTGGGCAACACGTATCATTTGTATTTGCGACCGGGTACAGAGGTGTTGGAAGAGGCAGGTGGACTACACAAATTTAATTCATGGGATCGTCCGATCCTTACGGATAGTGGCGGTTTTCAAGTTTTTTCTTTGGGAGATTGTCGGAAAATCACGGAAGAGGGGGTCGTGTTCCGTTCTCATATTGATGGTTCGAAACACTTGTTTACTCCTGAAAATGTCATGGATATTCAGCGTAAGATAGGGGCTGATATTATCATGGCATTTGATGAATGTCCCCCGGGGCAGAGTGAATACGGTTACGCGAAAAATTCATTGGAATTAACCCAGCGTTGGTTGGAACGATGCGTGAAACGATTTGATTCTACGGAGCCATTGTACGGTTATCACCAGTCGCTTTTTCCGATCGTGCAAGGATGTACTTTCCGGGATTTACGGGAAAAGGCAGCGGAACACGCTGTTGCTCTTGATCGAGAAGGATATGCTATCGGGGGATTAGCTGTTGGGGAAGAGGCTGAGGTCATGTACGAGATGATCCAAGTCGTAAACCGGATTTTACCGCAGGATAAGCCCCGTTATTTGATGGGGGTCGGAACTCCGGAGAATATTTTGGAGGCAATCTCTTTAGGCGTGGATATGTTCGATTGCGTGATGCCGACCCGGAATGGGAGAAATGGTATGTTGTTTACCACGGAGGGCGTGATCAATATAAAGAACAAGAAGTGGGAGAAGGATTTCAGTCGTATTGATCCGGCCGGGTTGAGTTTTGTAGATGATGATTACTCGAAAGCGTATTTGCGACATTTAATTAAAGCGGATGAAATTTTAGGGCTACAAATTTGCTCGATCCATAATTTGTCGTTTTATTTGTGGTTAGTACGTGAAGCTCGTAAACACATATTGGAAGGAGATTTCGTGACGTGGAAAGAGAGCACGATAAAAAAAGTTACACGAAGATTATAGTGCTGAGAAGCAACTAGCATAAAATGAAGAAATTAGACTTATATATTATCCGGAAGTTTCTAGGTACCTTTTTCTTTTCGATGGTACTGATCTTGAGTATTGTCGTGGTTTTCGACCTTTCGGAGAGATTGGAAAAATTTATCGAGAACGAGGCTCCCGTGAAGGCGATCATATTTGATTATTACCTGAATTTTGTACCTTATTTTGCGAACGTATTTTCCTCTTTGTTTACTTTTATTTCGGTTATTTTCTTCACGTCTAAGATGGCTTATAATAGTGAGATTATTGCTATTTTAAGTACGGGTATCAGTTTCCGGAGAATGGTTCGGCCATACATGATATCGGCCGGGGTGATTGCCTGTTTGTCACTTCTTTTGAGTGCTTTTATTATTCCGAATGCCAACAAGAAACGGATCGAGTTTTCCGAGCAATATATTTGGAAAAAGTATAGTAACAAGGAGGAGAATATTCACCGACAGATTGCGCCGGGTGTTTTTATTTATATGTCGAGTTTTAACGTGTATTCCAGTCGGGGCAATGATTTTACCTACGAGGTATTTCGGGAGGATACGCTGGTTAGTAAGTTGACCGCAAAATCTATATCATGGAATAAAGAACTTGAGAAATGGCGGATTAACAACTGGACGTTACGGGAATTTGACGGGATCAAGGAGACTTACACGACGGGACAAACTATTGATACGCTATTAAATTTTAGTGCGGCGGAATTCTCCGAGGACCCCAAAAAAATTAAAGAACGTTTGACATTACCGGAACTGGATGAATACATAGCCCGACAAAAATTGCGGGGAAGTAGTAACGTGGTTGAGTTCCAGATTGAAAAGTACAAGATGTTTTCGGGAGCTTTCGCTACATTTATATTGACGTTAATCGGGGTATGTATCGCTTCCCGTAAGATTCGGGGAGGAATGGGGTTCCATTTGGGATTAGGATTGTTAATCAGTTTCTCGTACATATTATTTATGCAATTTTCCACGGTTTTTGCAACCAATGGAGGCATGAGTCCGTTATTAGCGGTATGGATACCGAATATGTTATTTGCTGTGGTGGCGTTATTTGTATATCGGGCGGCACCGAAATAATTGAAAGTTGAAAATGTGGAATTGAAAATGAATAAATAAGAAGGTATGAAGAATGATGCATATCTTCAATCAATAGAATAGGCCGATGAGGGCTATAAGCAAGAATCATAAATTTAAAATCAAAAATTTATACGTAAGTATATGAATAGGGAGACTAAAAGACCTAGAATTACAAGGCCGATCGAGAATCGTGATGAGAATCGTCGGGGTAGAACACCGCGTTTCGAAAACCGTGAAGGTGGAGAAAGCGAAACAAGAAGACCTAACCGTTTCAACACGGACAGACCGAGACGGGAACAAGGATACGGGTATATCCGTGATCTGAACAAAGAACGGGAGAGAGAGAGTAACGAGGGTTCGGGAGATCGAGATAACGGGAATCGTTATTACCGGGATTCTGATCGAAACCGTGAAAGAGGGGATCGGGATAATAATCGTTACGAGAATCGGGATAACAGAAGATCGTACGAGAGAGGTAACAGGGATAACAATCGTTTTTCCGATCGTGGAGAACGTCGTGAAAGGCGGCCTCAAGATCGGGATGAAAATGTAGAAAGACGAGATAACCGTTATCAAAACAGGGAGCGTAATGATCGCCGTGAAGAAGGACGGCGGGAAAGAGGTTCCCGTGAGGACAGAGGACGTAGAGAAGGGTATCGTGGCGATCGTCGGGATCGCAGAGAGGGGGATGATCGTCGGGATCGTTATTCTGATCGTCCGGCAAGAAAAGTGTTTACCCGTCGGGAAGATGGGGATAGTGCTCCCAAAAGTGTGTATAGTAAGAAAAAACAAATTGAATATCGTAAGAAGAATGAGGGGCAGGAGACAGAATTACGTTTGAACCGTTATATCGCTAAAGGCGGGGTGTGTTCACGTCGTGATGCAGATGTGTTGATTACAGCCGGTCGGGTGAAAGTAAACGGGGAAGTTGTGCAACAAGTTGGGGTAAAAGTAAAGCGTACGGATCGAGTGGAGGTAGATGATCAAGTGATTACTCCAGAACGTAAAGTATACTTGGTGTTGAATAAGCCGAAAGATTACGTGACGACCGTGGAAGATCCTTTGGAACGTAGAACCGTGATGGCCTTGATCGAGGGTGCTTGTAAAGAGCGAGTGTACCCGATCGGACGACTTGACCGCCAGACCACGGGAGTGTTGCTTTTCACGAATGATGGCGATCTGGCAAAAAAATTGACACACCCGAAGTATAACCAGAAAAAGATATATCACGTGTTCTTGGATAAGGTGGTTCAAACGGGCGATTTGGAGGCTATTCGTAAGGGAATCGATCTGGAGGATGGTTTTATCCAGGCGGATGACGTGAGAGTGGCAGAAGATGATCGTACACAGGTGGGGATTGAAATTCATTCCGGTAGAAATCGTATTGTCCGGAGGATTTTCGAGCATTTGGGGTATCAGATTCTTCGTTTGGACCGTGTCTTTTTTGCCGGGATCACGAAGAAAAATTTACCTAGGGGTCACTGGCGTTTCCTAACTGAAGATGAGGTTAATATTTTGAAGGCCTACTAAAAATTTTTTTTTTAATATTATTACTATTACCTTTGCAGGTGTCCACCTTTTAGGAGGTTTATCCCGTGAAGGTTTTATTTTTATATTAAAAAATTATGGTTGCACTTATCACAAATGGTCTGAATAGAATGAGGACATTGCGTTCATTCTCGTACACTCCTCGATGGATTGTATTTTTGATTGACGTGGCTCTTGCTATTATGGCAGTTAGCGTTGCCTATCTGATTTGGGTCAATTTTCAGATTGATCGG
>OGJK01002141.1_pt1 | contig 16003 bp, 13 predicted proteins | sample 1571961 | NCBI WGS metagenome assembly OGJK01 (sample SAMEA2582120, study PRJEB24529) | metagenome | biome: Human gut stool | place: China | collected 2011 | reverse complement strand
CTAATAGAACGGGATAAATATTTTGAACTTCTAATAATGAGAAAGGGGGATTTTGTGTATAATGATTTTCTACTAATCAGGAAAATGAAGCAAGGTGATGATAATGCTTTTGATTTATTTGTCCACAAGTATTATCAAGAAATTTTAAGCTACTGTCATCATCATTGTTTCGATAAAACGTATGCAGAAGATTTAACGCAGGAAACCTTTATACGTTTTTTTTCAAGATTACCCGACTATCATTATAGAGGAAAAACATTGAATTACTTATATACGATAGCAGGTAATCTGTGCAAAGATTATTTGAAAAAAACAAAAGAAATACTGTTGGAAGAAAATGAGTCTCTGGAAGAAAACCAGGCAGAAGAAAATCAAACGGAACAAATTTTGAATAGAGTTTTGATAGAACAGGTTTTAGGACAACTTCCAGACGAATCAAGAGAAGTGCTTACACTTTATTATTTTCAAGAACTAAAACTGACAGAAATTTCGGGTAAATTGCAAATCGGACTCCCACTGGTAAAGTATCGTTTGCAAAAAGCAAGGAAACAGTTGAGGGAACTTCTCGGGAAGGAGGAATTCAATGAATCAGAAAGAAAAGATAAAAAAATATAGTGATTACTACTATACAAATAATGAAAGTTTAATATCTGATGTAGAGTTTGATAAGTTGTTAGTTGAGTTAAAGGAGTTAGAAGAAAAATATCCAGAGTATAAGGAAAAAAACTCTCCTACAGAAATAGTAGGAGCTACAAGTCTTAAAGAAACAAAGTTTCAAAAGGTAGCTCATAAAAAACCTATGTTAAGTTTATCTAACTCATATAATGAGGGAGATATATCTGATTTTATAGAGAGAGTAAAAAAACTTTTACCAGAAGAGAAAAACTTAGCCTATGCTTTAGAGTTAAAATTAGACGGTTTATCCTTAAGTATTCAATATGAAGAGGGAAAACTTGTAAGAGCCGTAACAAGAGGAGATGGAACAGTAGGAGAAGATGTTACAGAAAATATTTTGGAGATAGAATCTATCCCTAAAATTTTAAAAGAGAAAGTAAGCATAGAGATAAGGGGAGAAGTGGTATTACCTCTATCTAAGTTTGAAGAGTTAAATAAAAAAAGAATGGAAAATGGGGAAGAAGTTTTTGCTAATCCAAGAAATGCTGCTGCTGGAACTTTAAGACAATTAGATTCAAGTATTATAAAGGAAAGAGGATTGGATGCCTATTTTTATTTTTTAGTAGATGCTCAAAACTATGGATTGAAAACTCATAGTGAAAGTATAGAATATCTTGCTAAACTCGGAATAAAGACAACAGGAGTATGTGAGGTATTGAAAAACTCTTCTGAACTTATATCTAGAATTGAGTATTGGGGAGAAAAGAGAGAAAGTTTAGATTATGAAACAGATGGAATGGTAATAAAAGTGGACAATATAGAGCTATGGGATAAGTTAGGAAATACTACTAAAAGCCCTAGATGGGCAATAGCTTTTAAATTCCCAGCTAAACAAGTTACAACAAAGATATTAGGAGTTACTTGGCAAGTGGGAAGAACAGGTAAAGTTACTCCAGTAGCAGAGCTTGAAGAGGTAGAGTTATCAGGAAGTAGAGTAAAAAGAGCAAGTTTACATAACTATCAAGAGATAGAGAGAAAAGATATCAGAATAGGTGATAGTGTATTTATAGAAAAAGCTGCAGAGATAATACCTCAAGTAGTAAAGGCTGTAAAGGAGTTAAGAGATGGAAATGAGATAATAATAAAAGAGCCTACTCATTGTCCAATATGTAATACAAAGGTAGAAAGAGAAGAGGGACAGGTAGATATCAAGTGTCCAAATATAAGTTGTCCAGGAAAAATAGAGGGAGAGTTAATCTATTTTGTATCTCGTGATGCTATGAATATAGCTGGTTTTGGTAGTAAAATAGTAGAAAATATGTTAAGACTTGGATTTATAAAAAATATTGTAGATATATATGAGTTAAAAAATCATAGAGAAGAATTAGAAGAATTAGAAAAAATGGGTAAAAAAAGTGTGGATAATCTTCTTACAGCTATTGAAAATAGTAAAACAAGAGAGTATTCAAAAGTTTTATGTGCTTTAGGAATACCTTTTGTAGGTAAAACTTCGGCAAAACTTTTAGCTGATTCAAGTGAAAATATTGAAAAACTTATGAGTATGAGTGTAGATGAACTAATGGAGATAGAGGGAATAGGAGATAAGATGGCACAAGCTATCTTTGATTTCTTTAGAGATGAAGAGAAGAAAAAGCTTATAGAGGGGTTAAAAGCACATGGACTTACTTTTGTTCAAGAGAAGAAAGAGGAGTTACTAGCTGAAGAGAAAGTATTCACAGGAAAAACATTTTTATTCACAGGAACATTACAAAATTTCACAAGAAATGAGATAAAAGAGGAGATAGAAAAACTTGGTGGGAAAAATCTTTCTGCTGTAAGCAAAAATTTAGATTATTTAATAGTGGGAGAAAAGGCAGGAAGTAAGCTAAAGAAAGCTCAAGAGTTAGGAACTGTAGAGATAATAACAGAAGAAGAGTTTATGAAAATCTGTGGAAAAAAGAGTTAAAAAATATACCTTTATTTGACTAATAACTCATTTTATGGTAGCATATAGTCTGAAGAAGTGTATTTAAAAAAATTAAAGAGAGGAACATCAATGATAGGAAATATTTTTAAAAAGATTTTTGGAACTAAAAATGATAGAGAAGTAAAAAGAATTAGAAAAATAGTTGCTGCTATCAATTCTTTAGAGCCAGATTTCGAAAAATTAACAGATGAACAATTAAGAGAAAAAACAGCAATTTTTAAGAAGAGATTAGCTCAAGGAGAAACTTTAGATGATATTATGGTAGAGGCATTTGCTACTGTAAGAGAGGCATCAAAAAGAGTACTTGGTATGAGACATTATGATGTACAACTTATTGGAGGAATTGTACTTCATGAAGGAAAAATAACAGAGATGAAAACTGGAGAGGGAAAAACTTTGGTTGCTACTTGTCCAGTGTACCTAAATGCTTTAGCAGGAAAGGGAGTTCATGTTATCACAGTAAATGACTATCTTGCTGCTAGAGATAGAGAGATGATGGGTAGATTATACTCTTTCTTGGGACTTACTTCTGGAGTTATTTTAAATGGTATCTCCGGAGAGGAGAGAAAGGCTGCTTATAACTGTGATATCACATATGGTACTAACTCTGAATTTGGATTTGACTATTTAAGAGATAATATGGTAGGAAGCTTAGAAGAAAAAGTACAAAGACCACTTAACTACTGTATAGTTGACGAGGTTGATTCTATTCTTATAGACGAAGCAAGAACACCACTTATTATTTCTGGAGCAGCAGAAGACTCTACTAAATGGTATCAAATCTTCTATCAAGTAGTTTCTATGTTAAATAGAAGTTATGAAACAGAGGGAATAAAAGATGTAAAATTAAAGAAAGAGTTACCAGCTGAAAAGTTTGGAGATTATGAAGTAGATGAAAAAGCAAAAAATATAGTTTTAACTGAAAAAGGTATAGCTAAAGTAGAAAAATTCTTAAAATTAGAAAATCTATATTCTCCAGAAAATGTAGAGTTAACTCACTATTTAAATCAAGCTTTAAAAGCTAAAGAGTTATTTAAAAGAGATAGAGATTATCTTGTAAGAGAGGGACAAGTAATAATCATAGATGAATTTACTGGAAGAGCTATGGAAGGAAGAAGATATTCAGATGGACTTCACCAAGCGATAGAAGCTAAAGAGGGAGTACACATAGCTGGAGAAAACCAAACTCTTGCAACTATAACATTACAAAACTATTTTAGAATGTATAATAAACTTTCTGGTATGACTGGTACAGCTGAAACAGAAGCAGCAGAATTTGTACATACTTATGGATTGCAAATAGTAGTTATACCAACAAATAAACCAGTACAAAGAATAGACCATGCTGACTTAGTTTATAAGACACGTAAAGAGAAGATAGAGGCTATTATAAAAAGAATAGAAGAGTTACATGCTAAAGGTCAACCTGTGCTTGTAGGTACTATTTCTATTAAAAGTTCGGAGGAATTATCTGAGCTATTAAAAGCTAGGGGAATAAAACATAATGTATTAAATGCTAAATACCATGCAAAAGAAGCTGAGATAGTTGCTCAAGCTGGAAGATTTGGAGCTGTAACTATTGCTACAAACATGGCAGGTAGAGGAACGGATATTATGTTAGGAGGAAATCCAGAGTTCTTAGCTGTGGCAGAGGTAGGAAGTAGAGAAGCTGAAAATTATGATGAAGTATTGAAAAAATATGAGGTTCAATGTAAGGAAGAGGGAGAAAAGGTAAAATCAATAGGTGGACTTTTTATACTTGGTACTGAAAGACATGAATCAAGAAGAATAGATAATCAATTAAGAGGAAGAGCAGGAAGACAAGGAGACCCAGGAGAATCAGAATTCTACCTATCTTTAGAAGATGATTTAATGAGACTATTTGGTTCTGATAGAGTAAAAACTGTAATGGAAAAATTAGGACTTCCAGAGGGAGAACCTATAACTCATCCAATGATAAATAAAGCTATTGCAAATGCTCAAACTAAGATAGAGTCAAGAAACTTTGGAATCAGAAAAAATCTATTAGAGTATGATGATGTAATGAATAAACAAAGAACTGCTATCTATGATAGTAGAAATGAAGCAATGGCTAAGGAAAATTTAAAAGATAGTATTATTAAGATGTTACATGAAGTTATCTACTCTCAGGTAGCAAAGAGATTTGTGGGAGAATACAAAGAAGATTGGGATATGTCAGGTCTTGCTGAATACTTAAGAGATAACTATGGTTATATTATAGAAGATATGACAGAGTATAAATCTATGAGTATAGAAGATTATAGCAAAAAAATCTTTGATGCTATCTGTGCTCAATATGATGAAAAAGAGTCTAAAGTTGGAAGAGATTTAATGAGAAGACTTGAAAAATACATTTTATTTGAAGTAATTGATGCTAGATGGAGAGAACACTTAAAAGCTTTAGATGGATTAAAAGAGGGAATTTACTTAAGAGCTTATGGTCAAAAAAATCCAGTTGTAGAATATAAGTTAGTATCAGGAGAACTTTATGAGCAAATGGTAGAAACTATAAAAGAGCAAGCTACTTCTTTCTTATTTAAAGTAATAATAAAAAATCATGAAGAGGAAGAGGTAAATATAAAAGATGAAAATGAGAGTGTAGAGTATACTTCTGAAGATGAAAATGGTGTGGAAGTAGAAGAAGGAGAATTAACACCAGATTCTCCTTGTCCTTGTGGAAGTGGAAAAAAATATAAAAATTGTTGTGGAAGAGTATAAGGAGGCTAATAATGAAAAAAATAGTAGCAGGACTTTTTGTAGTGGCTTTACTTGCTTCATGTAGTTCGTTGGAGAAAGGAGCTTCATTAGAAAAAAAATACTCTATTACTAAGGAGTCAGCAAAAGAGTGGGACAAAACAATAATACAAGTTGTAGAGGGAGAATCTTTGATAGAGGATTGGTATGGAAATGAAAATCCAATTATCTATTTAAGAAAAACTGGAAAGATGAGTGAAAAAGACTTCAATTTCTTAACTTCATTAGAGAAAAAAGATGCAACAACTATTACAGATGAAGAGTATAGTGATTTCTTAGACCTAGTAAATAAATACAATAAAAAAATACCGAGAAAGTTTTATTTAGCTGATGAAAATCTAAAAAATCCTAAAGGACTTGTTGATAGAATGGTAAGAGAATCATTTGTAAAAATGGAAAATCCATCTAACCATATAAAAAATGTAGTAGCAACTCAAGAAGAGTGGGAGCAAATAGTAGCTTTTTCTCAACAAAATGACTTATCAGAAAAAGATACTAAAAAATTAAGAAAGATTTTAAATAAATTTATAAAAAGAAATGAGTTCTATGATGAAAGAGCTTGGTATAATAGAGAGATATCAGATAGAGTTATAAAAATTACAAATATAGATGCTAAGGAAAATACAACTTCATTAGAGCAAAATAATGTAAATGCTAAAGCATTATATATAGCATATCCAGAATATTTTTCTACTTTAGATAAATGGGATGATTAATTAAAATAAAAAAGTTAAGGGGGAGAGGAGGAATTTTTTCTCTCCTTTTACTATTTAAAGGAGAATTTTATGGAAGTAGATATGCATATTCATACTATAGAGTCAGATGGAACTTATACTCCAGAGGAAATTATAGTTAGAGCAATAAAAAATAATGTAATAGCTTTAGCAATAACAGACCATGATACTGTATCTGGAGTGGAGAAAGGAAAAGAGATAGCTGATAAATATGGAATGGAGTTTATAAAAGGTATAGAGATATCTTGTAATGAAGATAATTTAGAGATACATATATTGGGATATTTTTTAAACTTAGATGATAAAAAGTTTTTGTCAGAGTTAGACGAATTGGAAAAGGCTAGAGATAAAAGAAATAGAAAAATTATAGAAAAATTTGAAAAAATTGGTATAATAATAGATATAGAGGAACTTAAGAGTTTTGCTCCTGGTAAAATTATAAGTCGATTACACTTTGCTAATTATCTTTTAGAAAAAGGTATAGTTAGCAGTAAAAATGAAGCCTTTAGCAAATATTTAGGAAATGGTGGTCTAACTTATGTTCCTAAAGAGAATTTTCCACCAGAAAGAGCTGTAAGAATGATAAAAGAAAATGGTGGTTTTGTATCCCTAGCACATCCTAAATTAATTACTTTAAATGATGAAGTATTGAATAATCTCATTGTAAGATTGAAAGAGTGTGGATTAGATGCCCTTGAAACTCAGTATAGTTCATTTACAAAATTAGAAAAGCAAAAATATAAAAGACTTGCTAAAAAATATGGTTTACTAATAACTGGTGGTTCTGATTTTCATGGTGAAAATAGAGAGGGAGTAGATTTAGGAGATGCAGGATTGGAGTACTCTCAGTTTGAAAAAATTAAAAAATATTTAAAAAGATAGAGGAGGATAATTATGATAATAGTAACTGGTGCAGCTGGAATGATAGGAAGTGCAATGGTATGGAAACTTAATGAGATGGGAAGAAATGACATTATTGTTGTAGATAAACTAAGAACAGAGGAAAAATGGTTAAATCTTAGAAAGAGAGATTATGCTGATTGGGTAGATAGAGATGAGTTATTTAATTGGCTAGCTAATCCAGCAAATGCTGGAAAAATAACTGGAGTAGTTCATATGGGAGCTTGTTCCGCCACTACCGAAAGAGATGGAGATTTCTTAATGGAGAATAACTATGGATATAGTAAAAAGTTATGGGATTTTTGTGCTGCTAGACAAATACCATATGTATATGCTTCATCAGCAGCTACTTATGGAGCTGGAGAGCTAGGATATAATGATGATGTAACTCCAGAGGAACTAAAAAAATTACAACCATTAAATAAATACGGATACTCTAAAAAAATATTTGATGACTGGGCTTTTAAACAAAGTATAGCTCCAAAACAATGGTGTGGACTTAAGTTCTTCAACGTATATGGACCACAAGAGTACCATAAAGGAAGAATGGCTTCTATGGTATTCCACACATTTAATCAGTATAGAGATAATGGTGGAGTAAAACTTTTTAAATCTCATAAAGAGGGATTTAAAGATGGAGAGCAACTTAGAGATTTTGTCTATTTAAAAGATGTAGTAGATGTAATGTATTTCTTATTAACTGAAAAAGTAGAATCTGGAGTATATAATATAGGAACAGGAGAAGCGAGAAGTTTCTTAGATTTATCTATGGCAACTATGAGAGCTGCTTCTAATAATCCAGAATTAAAAGTGGAAGATGTAGTGGAATTTATTCCTATGCCTGAAGATTTAAGAGGAAGATATCAATACTTTACACAAGCTTCAATGGAAAAATTAAAGAGAGCTGGATACACTAAGAAGTTTACTTCATTAGAAGAGGGAGTAAAAGATTATGTTCAAAACTATCTAGCTAAAGAAGACTCGTACTTATAAGGTGGTAGGTAGATGAATCCTTTTTTAATAGTTATAATACTTGGAATTGTAGAGGGAATGACAGAGTTTCTTCCTGTAAGTAGTACTGGTCATATGATTTTAGTAGAGAAGTTTATAGGAAATGGAAATCTCTCTAAAAATTTTATGGAAAGTTTCCTAATAATTGTTCAACTTGGAGCTATTTTAGCAGTTGTTATATATTTTTGGAAGGATTTAACTCCTTTTGTAAAGGAAAAAAATCAGTTTATTTCAAGAATTAGATTGTGGACAAAAGTTATAATAGGTGTTTTGCCTGCTGCAATTATAGGATTATTATTAGATGACTATATATCAGCATATTTTATGGATAATGTTTTTGTAGTAGCAACAACATTGATCTTTTATGGAATAATTCTTATATTAATAGAAAAATATTACAAAACTGCTGGAAAAATAGATACATTAGGAAAATTAAGTTATAAATTAGCTTTTATAATAGGATTTTTTCAATGTTTAGCAATGATACCAGGAACATCTAGATCAGGCTCTACAATAATAGGAAGTTTACTTTTAGGACTTTCTAGAGGAGTAGCTACAGAGTTTTCTTTTTTCTTGGCTATACCTACAATGTTTGGAGCTACACTTTTAAAACTTATAAAAAATGGTATGAATTATTCAACACAGGAATGGCGACTTATAGGAGTAGGAACAATAGTTTCTTTTTTAGTAGCATACTTAGTTATAAAATGGTTTATGAGTTATATAAAGAAAAAAGATTTTGTATTTTTTGGAGTATATAGAATAATCTTAGGAATTTTAGTTTTAATAGCTTTATTTATTTAAAAATATGGGGGATGGTACAATTTAAATTTTGTAACAGCCTCCTATATTTTTTAATTATATTGAAGTATATAAAAAATAAATAAAAACAACTGTAATTATTTTGAACTATTTTAAGAGTTATGATATAATATAGATTGTTAGAAAAATAGTATTTTAAAAAACTAAAAGTTGAGAAGGGAGGGAAAGATGAGATACCCTATTGATTTACATATACATACTAGTGTTAATCCTCATGCATATAGTACTTTGGAAGAAAATATAAGAAGTGCTACTGAAAAAAATATGAAAGTAATAGCTATAACAAATCATGGACCAGCATTACAAGATTCTCCTCATTGGTGGAGTTTGGTAAACATGAGAGTTATTCCTGAGTATGTAGGAGACTTAAGAGTTTTAAAGGGCGTAGAAACAAATATAATAGATGAAAATGGAAATTTTGATATAAATCAAAGAATATATGATATTATGGATATAATTTTATGTGGACTTCATACTATTGAAGCCTATGGAGAGCCAGGATATAGCTTAAAAAATACAGAGGCTGTAATCAATATGATTAGAAGACAAAAAGTAGATATTATGGTACATTTAGGGAATCCACAATTTCCATTGGAATATGAATTAGTAGTAAAGGAAGCAGTAAAAGCTGGAGTAGCTATTGAGATAAATAATTCATCATTAAAAGGTTCTAGAAAAGGTTCAAGGGAAAATTGTAAAAAAATATTAGAGTTTTGTAAAAAACATAATGCCTTAGTAGCTTTAGGAACAGATTCACATATTTCTTATGATATAGGAGAATTCCAAGAAGCTGAAAAATTAATTTCTGAGGTAGATTATCCTGTTGAAAAAATTATAAATTATTCAATAGAGAATCTTGAAGAGTTTTTAAAAAATAGAAAAAATAAGAGAGTAAAAAGAATTTAAAAAACATGTGTAATTTAACTCTTTACTAATAAGCTTACACGTGTTATAATTTATCTAGATTTCATTTAGGAGGTAAATTATAACATGGTAAAAATAGGAGATTTAGAGATAAAAGTACCAATAATTCAAGGTGGAATGGCTATTAGAGTTTCTATGGCAAAATTAGCTGCAGCTGTAGCCAATGAAGGTGGAGTAGGAGTAATAGCAGGAACAACTTTATCTACTGATGAATTAAAAGCAGAAATAAAAAAAGCAAGAGATATGATTACTAATGAAGGTGGAGCTTTAGCAGTAAATATAATGTTTGCTGTTACTAATTTCATGGATTTAGTAACAGCTTCAATAGAAGCTGGAATAGATATAATTATATTTGGAGCTGGATTTTCAAGAGATATATTTGAAGTAGTAAAAGGAACAGGAGTAAAAGTAATTCCAATTGTATCTACATTAAAGCTTGCAAAAATCTCTCAAAAACTTGGAGCAGATGCAATAGTTGTAGAGGGTGGAAATGCAGGAGGACACTTAGGAACAAATTTAGATTCTTGGGATATAATGGAAGAGATTACTAAAAATATAGATATACCTGTATTTGGAGCTGGAGGAGTAATTACTCCAGAAGATGCAGAAAGAATGCTTTCACTTGGAGTAGATGGTGTACAAATGGGAAGTAGATTTGTAGCATCAGAAGAGTGTGAGGTAGACGATTTCTTTAAAAATATGTATGTGAATGCCAAAGAGGGAGATATAGTGGAGATGATGAGTTCTGCCGGATTACCAGCTAATGCCATCATCAGTCCTTTTGTTCAAAAAATATTAGACGATAATCCAGATAAACCAACACATTGTGTAAAATGTTTAAAAAAATGTACATATAAATTTTGTGTAAATGAAAGATTAGTAAGGGGTCATAATGGAGATTATGAAGGTGGAATTTTCTTTGCAGGAAAGGATGCATGGAAAATTAATGAAATTCTTTCTGTACATGAAATATTCAATAGATTTAAAAAAGTATTTAAAGAATAAGAGAGTAATTAGGAGGATTTATGGAAAATAACAAAATCTGTAAACTACTGGGAATAAAATACCCAATATTTCAAGGAGCTATGGCTTGGGTAGCTAATGGGAATTTTGCAGGGCATGTATCTAAAGATGGAGGATTAGGAATAATTGCTGGTGGAGGTATGCCAGTAGATATTTTGAGAGAAGAGATAAGAAAAGTAAAATCTATTACTTCTAATCCATTTGGTGTAAACTTAATGCTTATGATGGCTGATGTTGAAAAGCAAATAGAGGTATGTATAGAAGAGGGAGTACCAGTAGTAACAACAGGTGCAGGAAATCCAGGGCCTTATATGGAGAGATTAAAAGCAGCAGGAATAAAAGTAATTCCAGTAGTTGCTTCAGTAGCACTTGCTAAAAGAATGGAGAAAATAGGAGCAGATGCAGTAATAGCTGAAGGAATGGAAGGAGGAGGACACATAGGAACTCTAACTACTATGTCATTAGTGCCTCAAGTAGTAGAAGCTGTAAACATTCCAGTAATAGCAGCTGGTGGTATAGCTGGTGGAAAACAATTTTTAGCTGCACTTTCACTAGGAGCAGAGGGAATCCAAGTAGGGACAAAATTCTTAGTAGCTAATGAATGTACAGTACATGAAAACTATAAAAAAGTAATCTTAAAAGCTAAGGATAGATCAACTGTTTCAACAGGAAACTATACTGGACATCCTGTAAGAGTTATTGAAAATAAATTTGCTAAACAAATATTAGAGATGGAAAAAGTAGGAACTCCTAAAGAAGAGATAGAAAAATTAGGAACAGGTAGATTAAGACTTGCTGTTGTAGATGGAGATGTTGAAAATGGAAGTGTTATGGCAGGACAAGTAGCAGCAATGGTTAATGAACCTATGAGTACAAAAGAGATATTAGAAGGATTTATGAGAGAGCTAGAAGAAGAAAAAGTAAAGCTAGCTGAAAGAATGAATTCTTGGAAATAGAATGTTAATTTAAAGTAAAGAAGGAAAAGAGCTAAATAAGGATTAGTATCTTTTCCTTTTTTATATATTATGGTATAATTGTAGTGTAAAAATAAGTTAGGGATAAAGGAGAAAAACTATGAAAATTAAAGCTATAGCCCTTGATTTAGATGGAACACTCCTTACATCTGATAAAAAAATATCTGATATAAATAAAGAGGTCTTGAAATACTTAGAAAATAAAGGAGTAAAAATATTTATTGTTACAGGAAGAACATATATCTCAGCAAAACCTTTTGCACAAGAATTGGGAATAGATAGTTCTATAATTGCTTATAATGGAGCAAAGGTTATAAATTATAAAAATGATGAACTTATTTTTAATTTGCCACTAGAAGAGAAATATTCAAAAAAAATTATAAAGATGGCAAAAGAGAAGGGTTTTCATGTTAATTTATACCAAAATAATAAATGGTTTGTTGAAGAGTTAGATAATGATGAAACTAGACACTATGCTAATCATACAGGTCTTACTCCTGTGAAAAAATCTTTTGATAGTTTTGATGATTATTCTATGACTAAAATAACAATACAAAATATGGAAAACTCAAAAGAGTTTAATGAGTTTTGTGATGAGATAAAAGATGTTTTAGGAAATGATGTTTATACTGCTAAATCTCAATCTTTTTTATTTGAAGTCTTAAATAAAAATGTAAATAAAGGATTAGTTTTAGAAAAAGTATTAAAATCATATGGAATCTCAACAGAAGAGTGTGTAGCTTTTGGAGATGCCAATAATGATTTAGAGATGTTGACTACAGTAAAATATGGTGTAGCTATGGGAAACTCTGATATAGAATTGAAAAGACAAGTAAACTATGTAACTGACACTAATGATAACAATGGTGTAGCAAAATTTTTAAAAAAATATTTCTTTTGACACATTTTTGAATTTATGATAAAATTTATAAATATAAAAATTAAAATTTTAAAGTTTTCAACAGGGTATCAGCCCGTTTATTTTAAATATGGAGGTTAAAATGAAAGAAAATAGTATTATTATACTAGACTTTGGTTCTCAATACAATCAATTGATTGCTAGAAGAGTCAGAGAAATGGGTGTTTATGCTGAAGTTGTTCCTTATTTCGAGCCTTTAGACAAAATACTTGCTAGAAAGCCTAAGGGAATTATCTTATCAGGAGGACCTGCTTCTGTATATTTAGAAGGAGCTCCAACAATAAGTAAAGAATTATATCAACAGGGGATTCCAGTATTAGGTATTTGCTATGGAATGCAAATCACTACTCACTTAATGGGAGGAGAGGTAGCTAGAGCTGATAAACAAGAGTTTGGTAAAGCTGAGTTAATAATTGATGATGTAAACAGTCCATTATTCCAAAATGTACCAAATAACTCTAAAGTTTGGATGAGTCATAATGACCATGTAACAAAAATGGCACCTGGATTTGTTCAAATCGGACATACAGATTCATGTGTAGCGGCTACTTACAACAAGGATATCAATACTTATTGTATCCAATTCCATGCTGAAGTTACTCATTCAGAGTATGGAACTCAAATCCTTAGAAACTTTGTATTTAATGTAGCTGGTTGTGAACAAAACTGGTCTATGGGTAACTACATAGAAGAAACTATAAAAAATATTAGAGAGACAGTAGGAGATAAGAAAGTATTATTAGGACTTTCTGGAGGAGTTGACTCATCAGTAGCTGCCACTTTAATTCATAAAGCTATAGGAGATCAACTAACTTGTATCTTTGTTGATACTGGACTTTTAAGAAAAGATGAAGCTAAAAAAGTAATGGAAGTATATGGAGAAAACTTCCATATGAATATAAAATGTGTAGATGCAGAAGAGAGATTCCTTTCTAAATTAGCAGGGGTATCTGATCCAGAATCTAAAAGAAAAATAATAGGAAAAGAGTTTATTGAAGTGTTTGATGAAGAAGCAGCAAAACTTACTGATGTAGAATTTCTAGCTCAAGGAACTATTTATCCGGATGTTATTGAATCTATGTCTGTAAAAGGACCTTCTATGACAATTAAGTCACATCATAATGTAGGTGGACTTCCTGAAGATATGAAATTTAAACTTCTTGAGCCATTAAGAGAACTTTTCAAAGATGAAGTAAGAAAAGTTGGAAGAGAGTTGGGAATTCCTGATCATATGGTTGATAGACATCCATTCCCAGGACCTGGACTTGGAATTAGAATCTTAGGAGAAGTTAGCAAAGAAAAAGCTGATATTTTAAGAGAAGCTGATGATATATTTATTGAAGAATTAAGAAAAGCTGATTTATATAATAAAGTAAGCCAAGCTTTCGTAGTGCTATTACCAGTAAAATCAGTAGGAGTAATGGGAGACGAGAGAACTTATGAGTATACAGCTGTTTTAAGATCTGCTAATACAATAGATTTTATGACTGCTACTTGGTCTCATTTACCATTTGATTTCTTAGAAAGAGTATCTAATAGAATTTTAAATGAAGTTAAAGGAATTAACAGATTAACTTATGATATTTCTTCTAAACCACCTGCAACAATAGAGTGGGAATAAAAGAAAAATCGCGCAAACGCTGGAAAAATCAGACATAAAAAAATAAAAAAGCTCGTTTGGGCTTGAAATGGACTTAATCAATAATTTGTTTCAAGAGTGGAGAAAATCCACTCTTTTATTTTATTATAACTTATTGACACGTATAAAAATACGTGTTATAATAATAGTGCGATGGAGGTAATATGACGTCAAAAGAAATTATCGCAAAACTAAAAAAAGAGGGTTGGGAGTTAAAAGGACAAACAGGGTCACACACTCAATGGTGGCACCCCATCAGTAAAAGGCGTGTAACTGTGCCACACCCGCGAAAAGATTTTTCAATAGGAACATTGAAAAATATCTTTAAGCAGGCAGGTTGGGAATAATTCCCAGCCCTCACTAAAAAAGAGGTGGTAAGTAAAATGAGGGATAAACAAATATACCCAGCCATTTTTACAAAAGAGGAAGACGGCAGTTATAGTGTTGTTTTCCCAGATTTAGATGGAGCATTTACTTGTGGTACTGACTTTAAAGAGGCTCTATATATGGCTAAAGATTGCCTTGAATTAAATTTAAGTACTTTGGAAGAGATGCCAACCATATCAGATTTAGAGAATATAAAATTAAATCAAGGGGAGCATATAGTAATGATACAAGCTGATATGCTTGAATTTAAGAAAAAATATAATAAACATCATAGACAAATCATGAACAGGTTTTTCTTCCTTAAATAATTTTTTGACAATAACATTTTGAAATTTATACAAGACTTGTAGAATTTATTTGAAGGCCATTTGGTCTTTTTTTTATCTTTTTTATAGGTTTGTGTTATAATTGATGAAAAGAGGTGAAAAAATGGAACACTCAATTAAAGCAGGACTTATGATTACAAGTGCCTCTGATTATAATATGGAAATATGCCGAGGAGCAAATGAAGCGTGTAAAGAACTGGGAATAGAACTTGTTATCTTTTTTGGTGGTTCAGTTGATCCAAATGTAAAGTTTGTACAATCTTCTGATTATCAAAAAGCAAATGTCTATGCTTTTGCAAATTATTTAGATTTAGATTTTTTAGTTATTCCCGCTTCAAGTATTTGTCGTACGGATCAAAAAACAAGAGAGGCCTTTCCAAAATATTTTCATATACCAGTAGTTACTTTAAATTCACAAATAAAAGATTATCCTTTTGTTGTCTATAATAACAAAAAAGCTGTTTATGATGCTGTAAGTTATATGATTGAAAAAAATCATTGTCAACATATTGGAATTATTACTGGTTATGATAGTGGGGTTACTGCAAAGCAAAGACTTGCAGGCTATCAAGAAGCCTTATCAAGTCATGATATGCTTTTTGAAGAAAAGTATATTTTATCGACACCTGGTTATAATATTGATTCAGGGAATTTAATGAATAAATGGCTTCAAGAAAATCCTGAATTAGATGGAATTATGTGCGTGACGGATGATATTGCTTATTATTTATATCGTGAATTAGAAAAAATAGGGAAACGTGTAGGTAAAGATATTATGGTGGCTGGTTTTGATGATAAACCAGAATCAACACATATGGTTCCACCGCTTGCTTCTTGTCATGCGGATGCTTCTTTTATTGCTTATTTAGGAATAAAACAAGGCTATGATCTTTATAAAAATGGTTCTACACAAAATCAATATATAGATGCCCATTTTATTCCTCGTCTTTCTGTTGATTGTGAAAAC
>OGJK01002137.1_pt1 | contig 16012 bp, 10 predicted proteins | sample 1571961 | NCBI WGS metagenome assembly OGJK01 (sample SAMEA2582120, study PRJEB24529) | metagenome | biome: Human gut stool | place: China | collected 2011 | reverse complement strand
AGAAAGATTTAGATTTACTATGTATTCCAAATTGTGTGTGATTATCAGTAATTTGCAATTTTATGATATTTCTTGAATGTATAGGTTCGAGAGCCTGTCTCTCCGCTGAACTAACCGGACAAAACCGGACAATGAACAGCCAAGTCCCACAAATTCAACGATTTGTGGGACTTTTTTTATCCCCTTATGTCTGCCCTACCGGACATCATTTAGAAGAAAGGACAGGTAATCCTGACCGGAGTACGGATACCCGGGTTACTTGATCGGATTGTTTCTACAAAATACTGATTTCTAAATTGATTCCTAATGTAAGGAGGCAGAAAACATCTGTTTCGTAGGAGTTTATGTTTTTTAGGTCACAGTGCGTTTTCCATAAAGTGATAACGTGAGTCTCCGGTGTTCGTGTTTGGTGATCAACAGAAGCGACCGGGTCGATAATTCCGATTACCGGAGACGAATTAGTAACAGAATAATTCTACTTTTTGTTTTATAGTTGTATTTAAGACACTTATGGAAAAATTGTACAGTAGATTTGTTATATTTTTGTTAAAATAGTAACTGAAAATCTGTCGAAAAGTACAATATTTTCATTTTTTCGGATGTTTGTGCTATAGATGTTCCGAAATATCCGCCACATTTGTAAAAGAAATTTAAAAACAAAACCGTCGTTCTCTATACTATTTATTAAATAGATGATAATGATCAAGTGGGTAATCAAAGATAAACGTTCGATTAAATCAGTCGAAAGTTTATAAAGTTCATAAATTCCCTGGACTCTGCGGGTACTTTGTTAATTGACAATTGTCATTTGACAATTGATAATGTATCTTTAAACCTATGGTTTGTTTTTTATTTGTTTGATAATCAATGATTATCTTCTTTATTCTTGCTCTCATTTTTCTTTTATTTTTCATTCTTTAACGGAAGCGAAGCTTCCAATATCTGTCAATTGTCGGTTATCGTTTGTCCATTTTTCTTCTGGCGTATTTTCGCCAAAAGAATCGAACATTTTTTTTGTCACTTTTTAATAAGTGTTTCTTTTACAAGAATAGATCGCTAATGGGTTTACATTTAATAATAAATACAATGCCTATGAAAAAGAGCCGTTTTTCTACATGAGTGGTGAAATCGTTTGCTGGTGTTATGCAAACGTTTTTGTACCTGAAAACATATTTTGAAATCAAAACCAAATCAGTTTATGGAAAAATTTGTCAAGAATTTAAAAAGGGAAGGTCTACCGACCCGGTGTTGGCTTTATATGCTGATACTTCTTTTATCATTTGGATTGCCTGAAAGTATATTTGCTCAGACAGATCTGGTAAAGGTGACTGGAACAGTGACGGATGAAACGAATCAGCCTGTTCCTGGCGTGAATGTATTGTTGAAAGGAAGTTCGAATATTGGGACTGTGACGGATATTGAAGGAAAGTACACGTTGAATATACCCAAAGACGCTACTTTGATTTTCAAATTTGTCGGCTATAAGACGACAGAGGTGGCGGTAAACGGAAAAACAACGGTGAACCTGAGTATTCAGCCGGATGTCAAGCAGTTGGAAGATGTGGTAGTAATCGGTTATCAGGCGATTAAGAGAGAGAAATCGACTGCTGCAATCGCCAGTGTGGCCGGGGAAAAGATTGAGAATATTCCGGTCCCCAGTGTGGAAATGGCTTTACAAGGAAAAGTGGCCGGTTTGAATGTGTTGAATATTACCGGAGAACCCGGTGCAAAGGGGATTGTCACTTTACGTGGGAATACCAGTATTGCCAGCCAGGATTCGCGAAGTACTCCTTTGTATGTGGTGGATGGAATTGTGATGGACGAAGGCGACTTAGGCCAGATCGACCTGACGGGGACTAACCCGATTGCCGGGATCAATCCCAATGATATCGAATCGATCGATGTGTTGAAAGATGCTTCGGCATCGGCCATTTATGGAGCCCGTGCGGCTAATGGGGTAATTATCATCAAAACCAAAACTCCGAAGGCAGGTAAACCTCAGGTTCGCTTGAACGGCTATTATGGGGTGGCTATGAAACCGACAATGCGTTCGACCTTGGTAGGTACTGCCGAACGCCATTTAAAGATGGATCTGATTTATCAGTATTTAGGAAAGCCGGGTATGGAGAATGTCAATTATTGGATTACCGATAGTTTGAATCCGGCCTTCAATAATAATACCGACTGGCAATCGAATGTGATCCAGAAGGCCCGGATTCAGAATTACGATGTCAATGTGTCGGCTTATGGAGAGAAGACCAGCTATCGGTTGTCTTATAATTTTTATGATGAGGAGGGTACGGTTATCGGTACCGGTTTCACCCGGAATACGGCATCGCTTTATTTAAATGCACATCCCTACAGCTTCCTGAATCTGACCGGAAATATCCGTTTTTCGGAGATGTCGCGAAAGAAAACGAACGGTAGTATCAATATTTTCTCTACCTGGAGCTTCCCTTCTTCGTTTTTCAAATTGACGGACGAAGACATAGAAAATTTTAAAGGGAATAATCTGGATGAATTGGATAAAAACCTCAACCGGGATTTATATGCTAATTTTCAGGCAAATATCGATTTTACACTCTACTTGAAGTGGACGACTTCTTACTCTTTCGGTTATAGTACAACGCGGAACGATTATTTCATCCCTTCCTACCGCAATAATGGAAATGCATATGCCACTTCCAGCAGTGGATCGGTAAAGAGATGGGAAATAGAAAATTATATTCAATACCTACGGTCATTTAAAGAAACACATAATCTTTCCGTATTGTTCGGACAAGGAGCTGAATACTCTTATATCGACAATTTGTGGGGGGAAGGAAATTATATTGCATCGAATTCTATACAGACGATTCAGGGAGTTGTATCTAAAAACTCCAATGCTTCTTCTTCGATCGAAGAGCGTGCCCGTTTATCCTGGTTTGCCCGTTTGAGTTATGATTATAAAGACAAATACCTTTTTTCTGCCAACTGGCGTATGGACGGTTCTTCCCGTTTCGGTAAAGATAACCGTTGGGGACATTTCCCTTCGGTATCGGCAGGCTGGATTATCACCAAAGAGTCGTTCTTTCCGGAAAATCAGGTGGCCGACTTCATTAAGATTCGGGGTAGTTACGGTATTACGGGAAATGACCCCGCCGGTTTTTACGATGCTTACCGGGCTTTAACCACCAACGTGGACTATCGGGGGGGGAGTGGGATCACTTCCTATAATGGTTCGGGGACGATTGCTTATGACTTCGGCTCTGCCGTAACTTCCAGAGAATTAGGTTGGGAAGAGTCGAAACAGATGAATTTCGGATTGGATGCTCATTTCCTGAATAAGCGGATTATATTAACGGGAGATTATTATATCCGGGATTCGGAGAGTATGATTTTCAATTATGCTCTGCCGGTCACCACCGGATATACAGAAGCGAAGAACAATCTGGTATCCGTTCGGAATAGCGGTGTCGAATTGCAATTGAGTCTGGATTTGCTTCCGCACAATTGGGATTGGTCGTGGACGATCGATGCGAATATCGCCATGAATAAAAACCAGATCAAAAAATTGCCGAACGGCAACCGGAGTATTGTCACCGGAGCTCCCTGGATGGAGTGGATTCTGACGGTGGGACGGCCCTTGTATGAAATTACCGGATGGAGAAGCAATGGAATATATGCCACTGACGACGATGTGCCTGTCGATCCGCTGACCGGTAACCGGATGACCTTCTTCGGTACGACTATGCAGGCCGGAGATATAGCTGTCGTCGATCAGAACGGAGATTATAATATCGACTATAATGACAAAGTATCTCTGGGAAATCCGGATCCGAAATATTATGGCGGTATCAATACGACGGTGCGCTGGAAAGGAATTTCATTGGGGGTGTTTTGTAACTATGTGATCAAACGTACTTTCTGGAATGGTTTCTTGTCCGATCGGATGAACGGTGGGGTTTATTCTGCCGGTGGATGGGGAAATGTTTCCGGGCCGGCATTGGATTTCGGTGGATTGAAATACTATACAACACCGGGACAACAGGCTGACCTGCCCACTTTGATCGCAACCAATCATATGGACAACCGGCATATCGCCCATGAGATCTATACCGATAACGGAAGCTTTTTCCGGGTGAAAAATATTTCGATGAGTTATGAGTTTCCGACAGCGCTGGTGAATAAAATCAAATTACAGCGTCTGAGAGTGTACGGATATATGGACAATGTTTGGGTATTCTCGAAGAGTAAGACTTATCCCGACCCGGAAAATATCAATACCAATGGTTATGCCAATGGTTCGGAATATCCTCTTCCTCACAAGTTTACTTTGGGTGCAGAGATAACCTTTTAATTCGTAAAATTTGAGACCTATGAAGATGAAATTTAGATATTTAGTAAATTCAGCGATGCTATGGACAGCATTGGCATTGGGATCTTGTGCCGATTTCCTCGACCGGGAGCCGTACAGCGAGCCGGTGGACGAAAGTTATTGGAATAGCGAGGAAGATGTGGAAGCGGCGGTTGCCGGTGGATATGGCTTGTTGAGGGCAGCTTTGGCCAATCATTCAGCTTATTATGCTTATGGAGATATTGCCGGTACCAATGTATTCAGCAAATTCGAGTATGAAGATGAAGACTGGAATCAAATGAATCAGTTTAAACTGGATTATGCGATTGCTGCCAGTGAAACCTATCGGCCCTTGAAGCAGTTGCGTAATTATCAACTGTTCTATCGGGTCGTCAATCAATGTAACCGGGCTTTGAAAAAGGTCGGGCAAATGAGCGACGAGGTTTTCGATGATGGGGAGAAGGAGAAGTATATCGGGGAATTGTACTTTTTGCGTGGATATACTTATTTTTATATGTACCGGATTTGGGGTGAGCTGCCTATCGTGACAACTTCTCCGGATAATGTCATCAATGCGGATTATGTGGCCCGTTCGCCTTTAGCCGATGTCGCTGCTTTGATTTACAGTGATCTGGAGGAAGCACGTGTTCGTTTACCCTGGGAGTATGAAGATAATGCCAATTTTGCCGTGCGTGCCAATAAAGGAGTCGTATTCGCTACCTTGGCACATATGGCGGCCTGGGATCGCGATTATGCCAAGTGCGTGGCGGCTTGTGACTCTGTTTTGAATAGTGGCGTATATACTTTTGAAGCTCGTGAAACCCTGGAAAATATTTATAAAAATGATTCCAAAGAGTTGATATTCCAGTTGTTCTTCAATTCGGAAGAAGAAGCTCCCGATGCTTCTTCCGGTATCCAATACACGACGGTATTTTTTCTGGATATCCTGGCCTCTCCTTACTTGACTACTGCAATCAACAAAGAAAAACCCAATAAGTTTTTGAATACCGGTTTTATATCTTCTGTTTTCCCGGATTCGACGGATTACCGGAGAAAGACGTTTATCGGCTTGGCTGCCGGTGGAGATATCATTCCGATTAAATATACGGATGTGCAGATCGAGTCGGCCTCCAGCGGATCGATTTATCCGGCTAACAATTATGTTATTTTCCGTTTGTCGGATATCATGTTGCTGAAAGCCGAGGCATTGACCGCTCAGGGAAAAAGCAGTGGCGTGGCTATCGGTTTGCTGAATCAGATACGGGAAAGGGCCGATATCGGCGATTTCGACGGTTCGGTGTCTTTACAACGTGCTATTCTGAACGAACGTGCCCGGGAACTCTTTCTCGAAGGCCATCGCTTCTTTGATCTGGTACGTTATTATTATGAAACCGGTACTTCTTTACTTTATAATGTTACAGAAGCGAATATGGCGAAGAGAATCCATTATTGGCCGCTGGATCCGGATTTATTCGAGAATAATAGTGTGATACGTCAAACTTCCTATTGGCAGGGTAAAATCTAATTTAATAACAGCATATTATGAAAAAATTATTGTATATATCCGTTCTGTTTTTATTCGGAATGACATCCTGTATTCAGGATTACCTGGACGATGGTGGAACCCATTCGGCAGAGTCGAATACTACGCCTTACGAATACTTGTCTTCGCATACCTACCATATGTTCGATACGTTGATTCAGATCATCGACCATTATGGGTTGGAAGAAGAAATGAATCGTGCAGCTACTGTTTTCGCTTGTTCGGATTTCAGTGTTAAAGCTTTGTTGAAAAAACGCTCCGATCAGTTGGCCGATGAGCATGGTGACGAAGGGTGGGCCTATACCCTCGACTCGCTCTATCGTGATTTTACCGCCGATTCGATCCGGATCTATTTTTTCCAGGATAAGATCGAATTAGCGACTGCCCCTAAAATACCCACCGAATTTCTCAATTATTCCGGGGATGGTTCGGGATATGCCGTTTATCAGCAGGAGTCCACTAACGAAAGTGACTGGACGGTACCCGGAACCAGTGTAACTGTGGTGACCAAGCCCTCTTTTCTGTATTTGCGCAAGATTATCGGTGATGAAATCGATCCGATCGGCAAGGAATTCGATTCGACGGCCGAGCAATTGAAAGAACAGGATATCTCGGTGAAATGCCAGACAACAGGTATTATCTGTACAAAAACAGGTACGATTTTGCATGTACTCGATAATTCTCACGTTTTTTCTGCATTTAAAGTTGGAAATGATTAAACACCGAAAGTTATGAAAATAAAGAAACTGATATATGGACTGTTGGGCGCCGGAGGTGTTCTGGTGGCTTGCGACAAGATTGAAGAAGGATACATGAGCAGTAATATTTACTATGTGACCGATCCTTTTACGGTAGAACAAGGGCTGACGACTTATTCCGAAGCGTTGGAGCTGGATAATTCCACCGGTCCGGTAAATGTCGAGCTATTGGATATTCGTAATGTAGAAACCGGAAAAACCGAAGAGGCCTGGTATTCCGAAAGTGAGATTACTTTCTGGAAAGAAAAGATTAATTCGGAAACGGATACAACCTGGGAACAGGTAGCCGCTAAATATTCTATGCAGCCTTATCCGACCTTTCAGGTCAATCCGGTGGGAGGACGGTTGGAATTTTCCGAGGGTACTTTGAACGTACCGGTAGGTGAATATGAAATCGATATCAAAGTGTCGAATGTGAAAGAGACCCGGGTGATCAGGAATGCTTGTACCATCATTCTGACCGAGAGTTCTTCCTTTATAAAAGAAGGTACCTATGATTTGTGGAATTCCAGTAATTCGGGTACCCGTCCGAATCCGGTTGTGACCTACAAAGAACTGAAAGGAGACGATCTGGAAGCTTTTAAAAGTAAATTGGCAGCAGCAGGAGGAGAATACAACGAGGACTACGGTTATATGATTCTGAAAGTGCTGGATCATTATGGAGAGGCTTTCGATTGGACACCGAATACGGGTGCGAATAGCGGAGGAGAAATCCGTCAGCGGCAATCGGATTTGGGAAGCTACGAAAAACGGAGCCCCTGGCAGAAGATGTATTATACTTCGGATGCGATGATCGCTCCTTTCCCTATGGCTCCTTTCCCATTGATCAATGCACCGACGTCTACCGACGATCTGTCTTATTATCGGATCATTCCTTCGGCGACGACCAAAGGGGTTGATATCTGGCTCCGTTTCAGCTGGTTTATACAGCGTAAAGGAGTTTTTGAAATTACTTATCAGCTGAAAGGAGCTGATGATACCGGTGTTGTTCAAAGGGTAAAGAAATAATTAAAACCGAAGTGTATGAAAAGATTTAAATATCTGGCATTTTTGTTATGGATGATGCCATTGGCTTTTGGGGCCTGTACGGATGACGATAATGACGAGATCACCGATGAAGAATACATTGCCGGAGCTGCCGTTGTGAATCTGACGGTGGTCGACGGAGAAACGGACTTACCGATAGCGGAGGTAACTTTGAAGCAGACTGCTTTGAAAATTTCGGAAACGACCGATGCCAATGGCAAAGCGACGTTGACCTTCGATCAGGCTCCGCGGGCTGTCGCTAATCTGGTATTTTCTCATGAAGCTTATCAGGATTATACAACGACGGTAGCTATCGGGGAAGTAAGCGAAGGAAGTACGAAAAATGTGGAGGTAAAGATTGCTTTGAATCCCAAAACGGTGTCCTATGTGATCAATTTTACCGTTTTAGACGATTCTACTTTCCTGCCGATCACAGGCGTTTCTATTTTGGGACTGGAAACCGGGGCCGATATGACCGATGCAGATGGTGTTGCAACTGTGAAGGTGCCGGGGCCGGGAGATTATACGTTGGGACTAGCCATGACCGGATACGATACGGCTTATGTCTCTGCAACGATGCCCGATGAAGGGATGCCGGGAGAAACGATAACGGTGGATTGCGGAACGGTCATGATGACTGTAGCCGGAGGGTTCAGGATAGAAGAGGTCGATCTTTCATCGTTCACCTGGCAATTGGATAGTATGGTGGTATGGAGCCGGGATAGAGGGACCATCGGAAGCATTATTCTTTCTAAAGAACAATATATGGCGGGAGAGGGATATACGGTAGATTGGGATAGGAGAAGCGATTTCGGAACCTATGATTTCGACTACATTATTTCGGCTTCCGGTGCTGTGGATTTCCGTTATCCCTTGTGTTTCAAATTACACTATGAGGAAGCTTCTTATGCTCCGGGATGTTACCGGGTGGAGGTGGTGAAATTCCTCGAACCGGGAGACAATAGTGTAGTGAAAGATGAGTCGTATTACGACTACAAAAAGAAAAAACTGGTATTGCGTTTCTTATTCCACGAAGATTGGTGTAGTGCGGAAGACTGGGATGCTTATTATTATTCAGCAGTAGAATAAATATGGGATATAAAGTATTAAAACAGGGGTGGAGGCTTATCGCTATCCTGGCGATAGGCTTCTCTTCCGGGTGTTCCGGTAACGAAAAAATCAAAGGGATCGATCTGGATGAGGTGGGATACGGTTCCTCGGTCTTTTCCGTGCTCAAAGGAGAAGATTATGAATCTGAAGCGTTGAAACTACCGGAGGGAGTCGGGGAGGATATCACGGTAAAGATCAAAGATGTCCGTAATTTTTCGACCAAAGAAAGTGAACCGCTTTTTTTCGAGAGCTGTGAGGTCATCGGGTGGTCTTCGCCTGTCGATCTGAATACGGATAAGACCATGGAAGCGGTGCTGGCTAAATATAATCCGGTTCAAAAGGCGACACTGTCGGTCGATGCTTCTACTGGAAAACTGATATTGTATGGGGCCGGTACCAAAAATATTCCGGCGGCAGTTTATCTGGTTGATCTGGAGATTAGCAGTGGAGGCGTCACCCAAATCAAAGAAGGCGTTTGTCGCATCCAGTTGAAAGACAATTCGGCTAAGGCTGTCACTGTATCGGCAACCTGGGGAACGACGGATAGCGATAAAGCTCCTGCCGACGTGAGTAGTAAAGAACTGAGCGAGGAAGAGCTGCAGGAATTCGCCGGGGCTTTAGGCAGTGCTTATAATAAAAATTATGGTTATTTGATACTGAAAGTTAAAGACAGACGCAATCAGAGCATTAGTTGGAAAGATCGTTGGGTGACCCGGACAAATAAAAATAATTTTGAAACGGCTAATCCCTGGGCAGAAATTATCTATACCGACGAAGCGGTGATCGTTCCTTATCCCGTTCCCTCTTATCCGGTTGTATCACAATCTACCGGTAACGCGGTACAATATAAGGTTGAGAAAGCGAATACCGCTTTCAGGAAAGATCTCTTTTTCGATTGTAATTTGTCTGTGACTCAGAAAGGAGTCTTTGAGATCGAGTGCCGGCTTACCGACAGTGAGGTACAAGGAAAAGCCACCGTATTGCCCAGTGGAAAGAAGCTGTTTTTCCCGGTCCAGGATGATTTGCGGTCTATGGATTTTTATGACGATAACAGTCGGCTCAGTTATCACCGGATGGTTTCTTCCGAAAATTTTGTGGTATTCTGGGAAAAAGGATTCGGTGACGATCCCAAAAGTGCTCCGCCTTTGAATGGGGTGGATATGACTGTCGATCTCGACGATTTACTCGAAAAAGGAGAGCGTTTCTATAAATTGTATCATGATTCCCTGAATTTTGTCACTCCGGGAAATTCGAACGTCGATTCGATCCGGATGATGGTGATCGTCCATTATACGACCACGTGGACGGCATATGGCGGAGGATACGATGATGTGATCGGAGCTTTGTGGGTCAATCCGGCGACGATGAAACCGGTGGGACAGACGATCGCCCACGAGTTCGGGCATTCGTTCCAATATCAGGTGTATTGTGACGATCCGAACAAAGAGGCCGGCTTCCGTCAGGGGCAAAGCGGAACTTCGCAGGATGGCAATAGTTTTTGGGAGATGTGTGCCCAGCATATGGCGTGGCAGAATATCGCGCTTTTCCCGGAGTGGAATTGTGATGTACCTATTTATCTGGCCAATCATCACCGCGGATTTATGCATGAATGGTTGCGTTACCAGGCTTTTTATCTGATGGAATATTGGCGGATGAAACATGGGGAAGATATGTTGGGACGGGTATGGCGGGAGTCTGAAAGCCATGAAGACCCGATTACGGCTTATAAACGGATTGCAGGTCTTTCACAGGATCAATTCAATGCCGAAGTGTGGGAATCGGCTTGTCATGACATTACCTGGGATTATCCTTTGGGCGGTTATTTGCGGCGTATCGTCGATAGACAAAGCGAGGCCGACCGGCAAACCTGGTATACCCACAAGACCCGTCTGATCGCTGAGAACGGATATTATCGTTCCTATCCGGATACGGTGACTGCAGATCACGGCACGGAGCAAAATATCGCTTTTACACCGCATGATTACGGCTATAATGCTTTTCAGTTGAGCGTACCGGAAGGAGGAACGACGGTGACTGCCGAATTCGAAGGGATTACAGGTGACAGCCGTTATCGGACAGTCGGTGATAGCAAAGCAGGATGGAGGTTCGGTTTTGTCGGTGTGCAAGGAAGTTGGACACCTGTATACGGGGATATGGGGGAGGCAACCGGGACTGCTCCGCAAGCATCCGTATCTTTTACCGTGCCCGGTGGAGGGCTGAAACAGTTGTGGTTTGTGGTATCGGGAGCTCCGACCCGGCATGAACCTCATGTTTGGGACGACGATGTCGGCAATGATGAAGAATATCCTTATCGGGTGAAATTTGTCAATACGGAGGTGAAAAACTAAGTATAACTTTAATGATGAATCTTATGAAGAATAAAATATTTTCTGTTTTAGTAGGTCTGCTGGCCGTTTTTTTAGGAGCCTGTAGCGATGACGACGATGTGTTGACTACATCCTCGGTACATGTGAATGGCGGGCCGCTGGAAGAATCGATCACGCCGACATCTGCCCGGGTACGGATCCGCCTGAATGAGACGGCCGGTATCGGTGAAGTGGGAATCTGTTATGGAGTACAGACCGATAAGAGTGCTTTGTTATCTTATGGGGATGTTTTAAAAGTAGAAAAGGTCGATTCTGTGATGTATCTGGATTTGACCGAATTGGAATCGGCTACGACTTATTCTTATGTCGCTTATGCCAAATATGAAAATGCTTCTGTTGCGGATGTACATTCGGTGGTACGTAGTTTTACCACTCAAAGTGCCGATTTGTATCTGACTCCGTCCCGTTTGAACCGTTCTGCAACAGGAAGGCTGGATACGGTAAAGATTACGACGACTTTCGACTTCTGGGCGGTGGCGGAATACGATTACGATTGGATTACCTATGAGAAAAAAGATACTTTGTTGATATTGAAAACCCAGGATAATTCAGGGGCTGAAATACGTTCGGCTATATTAAAGATACAGGCCGGTAGCCGGACACAAAGTCTGGCTGTCATGCAGGCTGCACCTACGATCAGTTTATCTGCCGACACCCTGGAAGTCAGTGCTAAAGGAGCTACGGGTTCGTTTATCGTGCGGTCGGATGTTGCATGGAGTATCGATAAAGATGCCGATTGGGTGACCTGTTCCGTAGAAAAGGATTCGATCGTGAATTTTACAGCAGAAGTAAATACCGGCTCTGAAGAACGTTTCGGACATATCACGGTATCGGTATCGGATCAGCTTTATAAAATATTTACGGTTGCTCAGCGGTCGGGAGCACTAGCGGTTACGAAGACGAATTTGAGTTATGGCTTAAAAGGAGGCGAAGAGGGTTTTGTGGTCGAATGTAATACTGACGATTGGACCTTTAGCTCGGATAAGTCGTGGTGTAAACCGGAATGGATTCAGGGCACCGATTCGATAGCCGTCAGGGTGGACCCGAACGATACGGAGGCAGCGGTACGGACAGCGACGATTACGGTACAGAAAGAGCAGTCGGTAAAAAAAGTGACGGTTAGTCAGGAATCCGGACTTATGTTAAGTGATGTCAGCCTGGAAAACTTGGTTTTTTGGGGAGGAAATGGTGATATTAAAGTGAAAGCCTATACGGATAGTTGGACTGTAGAAAGCGTAACGGACGATTTTACAGCTAGCCGGACCAATGATTCTATCGTGACTGTTTCGGTGGCGAATTTGAATACGACCGCTCAGGAAATCACCGGTTCTGTAACGATTAAGGCCGGGAATCTGACCCAGACGATGACTTTGGTACAACCTTGTGCGGTGATTGACTGGGGAACTGAAGAAGTGAAATTTTCATATACGGGAGGTACAAAGTCGAATACTTCCGGAAATTATATCGGTATGACGAAGTATAAAGTAGAAGGGACCGATGTGAGTTGGTTGACTGTCGGTAGTGAGGGAGTCAGTTTTGTACAGGGTACCGACGGTTATATGGTCGTCGCTGGCGAAGACGATGCTTTTGTGACTCTGAATCTGACGGCTACAGCGAACAATACCGGAAAAACCCGTACGGCTACGATTACCGGAGTGTGGGAAGGGGTTACCGAAAGCTTTACGGTGACCCAGATGGATGCTTCATCGGTAGTCGTTTTACCGGCTTTGGAGGCCGGTGTATTAGCCGGAAACTATACATTGACAGAAGAAGGATATACCGGATATGTTCATTTCGGTGATAAAATCTATACGAAAGCAGAGTACGATGAGATAACAACCGAACTGGAAGCTGCAGGCACTAGCCTTTATGACGATCGCTATGCCAAATTCAGGGCTGCCGATTACGACTATGCTATGGGGTTGGATAATGGAAATACTGCTTATCCACTATTATTTAAGATTAATCAGGTGGAATCTACTGCAGACGGGGCTCCTTCAGGAGCTTATGAAGTTGAAATCGTGACGATGTATGAACCGGTGAATACGGCTCTCGAATCGGATTATATCGCTTACTATGATAAAAATACGAAGACTTTATATTTTGAGTTCGACTATTATTCATGGGCATCCGGTCAAACCGAACATTGTATCAGAACTTTGGTTTTTGCAGAATAATTTTCTCCGATACCGGATGCTATTTTAAGGTTAAAACGGTGCCGACAGTTAAAACGGTAATAACGGTTTAAAACTGGACATGCACCGTTCCTTTTTTATTAGGAGGTTTTGGGGGGCAAGTCAACAATCGTATGTATGATTTTTATATGCTATTTTCCTTTTAAAAACTCGATTTGTACAATTGTTGTATTTTTTTGCATATATGTTTTATTGAAAGTTAAGGGAATGTCATTCCTTTGTTTAGGTGATTTGAAAAAGGAAAAACCGGGACGTAATAAAGTGGGGAGGAAGGTATTAAACCGGTAGGCGGATGAAAATCCGGATGCTAATGATGTACCTCTGCATGGCGTGCTGGTGGGCAGATTGTCTAACCCTAATATGAAAGTGTTATGAAATATGTGATGTGCATTGTATTTTGTTGTCTGCTGTGTCTGGGAAAGGCGCAGCAGAGAGTAACCGGACAGAAACCGGAGATTACGGCTCCACCGCTAGAGCTGAAGCTGAATCCTTTTTACAAGAAATACCTGAATGCCAACGGGATTCATATTATAGCTTCCTGGCGGGTTCCCGATTCGGCGATGTATGCGGCTCACCGTACGTTGACGGCGTTGACCGGATATCTGCCTGCCGGGGTGTTGAAGGCGATGACAGATATCGATACCCGTGTGGGCGTCATGGCTCGTTATGAAGGTACGACCGATATCCCCGAACATGCTCATTTGGCTCGGGATACCTCTTTGAATTGGGACTTGAGAGCCAGGGGATTAGGAGGAACGAAGTGGTTGCCTTTGACGACTTGTGCCGAAGAAAATATTTTGGGATATCAGATCGATAAATACCATGCTGAAGATATTCTGGTCCATGAATTTGCCCATTCGATTCATTTGATCGGAATACTGACTGTATATCCCGATTTTAATGAACGTCTGAAAAAAGCTTATGATGCCGCTTTGGCTGCCGGAAAGTGGAAAGATACCTATGCCGCGACCAATATCGAAGAGTATTGGGCCGAAGGAGTACAGGATTGGTTTAATGTGAATGCTGAAGTTCCTAAACCGGACGGAAAACATAACCAGGTGAATACCCGCAAGGAATTGAAGGCATATGACCGCGGTTTGTACGATATTTTGAGCGAGTTTTTCCCGGCTACGAACGAGCAGATTAGTTGTCATAAATACATCAATAAATATCGAAAATGAAGAAGAATAATATCGTTTTATTCGGGATAGCGGTGCTTTGTGCATGTTCTGTCCCAAAAGAGTGTCAACCTTTGACCGGTGGACAGTGGGGAGAAATAAAGAACGGTTCTGCCGAAGAGGTCGTTTCTTCAGAAGTGCTCTATTGGCAGGCTCCTCCTGCCAGTAAAGAAGTTTTGCACTTCTATGATGCAACGGCTCATGACGGTACCCGGAGTTTATGTATTTCAGCCGACGGTTTGGCTAATGGATACTGGAATAACCGGGTGAATCTCAAACCGTGGTCGAAATATCGCTTCAAAGGGTGGATCAAATGTGAAAATGTAGTGGCCGAACCGCAAGGGGGAGCCGGATTCCGCTTGCAGGGAGTCGAGGTACAATTGCCTGATTTTACCGGTACGCAAGACTGGACTTTGGTCAGTTGTGATTTTGAGACCGGAGCGAACGATTGTGTCACCGTATCATGTTTGCTGGGAACAGAAGGAAAAGCAAAAGGGAAAGTATGGTTTGACGATCTTTCGTTCGAATGTCTGGGTACGGAGGTCATCGAAACCAGTATAAAAGTTGATCCGGCAGAGCAAAAGGCGGAGATGTCTCCTTATATTTATGGGCAATTTATAGAACATATGGGGCATTGTATTTATGGAGGTATCTGGGCCGAAATGTTGATGGACCGGAAATTCTGGTATGCTCCGGGACAAAAAGGTTCTCCCTGGCAGATTGCGGGCACGGATAAAGCGGAAAAAGGTTTGTATATGGACGAGACAGCTCCCTATACAGGACGGCATACTCCGGTGTTGAAATCCGACGGTAAACGGATCGCGCTGAAACAGACGCAACTGGGATTACGGCCCGGTATTTCCTGTTCGGGATATATTGTAATGAAAGCCGATCGCGAAATGCCGGTAAAAGTGATGTTGAATTACGGTTCGTTTACTCAGGAATTATCCTTGGAGGTCGGGACTACTTATCGTAAATATCCGGTGTATTTTTCAGCTTTCGATCATAAAGTAAAGGATGCTACTTTTTCGATCTGTCCGCAAAAAGAAGGACGATTATGGATCGGTACGGCTTCTTTGATGCCGGATGATCATATCGACGGCTTCCGGGCGGATGTGCTGGCTTTGCTGAGAGGATTGAAAGCTCCGGTATATCGTTGGCCGGGAGGTAATTTCGTCAGTGGTTATGATTGGCATGACGGGATCGGTGAACGGGATAAACGGCCTCCCCGGAGAAATCCGGCCTGGACAGGAGTGGAATCGAACGATGTCGGGATCCATGAGTTTATGCGATTGTGTGAATTGTTGGATACCGAGCCTTATATTGCTGTAAATGCCGGTTTAGGAGGGGTAAAAGAAGCTGCCGATGAGGTGGAATATTGTAACGGTACAGAGGATACACCGATGGGTAAATGGCGGAAACAAAGAGGATAGGCAAAACAGATCGGAAGAGCGTCGTGTAGGGAAAGAGTGTAGGTCT